>OGIG01000256.1_pt1 | contig 54833 bp, 51 predicted proteins | sample 1571601 | NCBI WGS metagenome assembly OGIG01 (sample SAMEA2581953, study PRJEB24529) | metagenome | biome: Human gut stool | place: China | collected 2011 | reverse complement strand
ATGTATTCATAATTGCATCAACTTCTGTCTGAATTTCTTTCTTTAATGCGTCTGACTGAGAATCATCTGTTATTATTCCATATATCGTAAATGATGATCTTGGTGTGCTAGAAAGATATCCGTATATATAACACTCTTTGTTATTAGCTGCTCCTGTTGTTTTAGCTGTGTATCTATATGCGTCATGTCCATTTACTTTGCATGACTCTTTCTTTACGCATTCAACTTTTACATCCTTTAACAAATCGCTAGAAGTATTTACAAAGCTTAAATAATATGTTGAACCTATATGATTTAATAAATTGCTAAAAACATCATCAAATGTATCTTCTTTTAATTCCTTTTCATATCCACCTTCAACAACTACAAAATATGGAATTTTCCCATCTTTACTCTTATTGCTATTATATAAAAATGTTCCAATATTAGTTGTTGCCAAATAATATTTAGGATATTTTACGCTTCCTTTAGGATCTATACTACATTTAACCCAATCAGACATATCCGCTTTAGCCGCTGTCTTATTCTCAGAAGATTCATTTACAACTTGATTTTCACTTGTAATTGTAGTTGTAGCATTATCTGTTTTGCCATCACTTTTCCCACATCCAATAAGACTTGCTCCCATTGCAAACATCATCATACCTAATAAAACTTGTTTTCTCATTATCCTTTATCCCCTCTTATTAATTTAAGCAGATATTTAAACTGCTCTGCTGATTAAGAATATACCGCCCCCCGTTTTGTCAAGTTTCAATATATAAGATTGTTTTACCCATTAATCAGCTTACTCTCAAAAACTCCTCTCTTTCTTTGTCGTCACATCGCCTTTAAGATACAGTTTTCCTCACTTTTCTTCGTTCTGATATACAATCATTTAAGATATGCCAAATCCTGCTTTTCTAATATGACTTTTTACCCATAGCATACTTTCCTTTTTATTTGTCGTGCGTCAAATAATAATGCTTTAAATCACTATGAAAATACAAAAACCTACTAACACGCTTATATTGCAAATCGTTAGTAGGTCTTATACTATTTTTATTCAAATAAATTCATTCCAAGTCTCTTAAATATATTCTTATCAACTATTTTGTTTCAAATGTATTCATAATTGCATCAACTTCTGTCTGAATTTCTTTCTTTAATGCGTCTGAATCTGAATCTGTTAATACAATTCCATATACGGTAAAAGGTTCTTCTGGTGTACATGAAAGATACCCATACACATAACATTCTTTATTATTAGCTGCACCTGTTGTTTTCGCCGTAAAATTAAAAGCATCATGTCCATTTATTTTACATTCTTTCTTTGTATCGGTAACAATTTTTACACCTTTATAAGTCTCAGTATTTTTAAAAATCCCCTTTCTCCAATAACCCCTTCCCAATGCTTTTGTAGCATCTTCAAAAATTTCATTATATGTTGACGCCGTTAATTCTTTTCCTTCACTATCAAATGCTGGACATATTACAATTGCATAGTCAGGATTATTTCCTTTATATATAATTTCTCCTACATCTCTTATATAAAAATAACCAGTTGGATACTTTACGCTACCTTTTGTTCCAATACTGCTCTTATTCCAAGACGATGTATCTGCCTTAGCTTCTGTCTTTGCCTCTGTGGATTTATCAACAGCATTACTTTCACTTACTACAGTTGGTGTGTTAGTTTCTGCTTTATTATCACTTTTCCCACATCCAATAAGACTTGCTCCCATTGCAAACACCATCATACCTAATAAAACTTGTTTTCTCATTATCCTTTATCCCCTCTTATTAATTTAAGCAGATATTTAAACTGCTCTGCTGATTAAGAATATACCTCCCCCCCGTTTTGTCAAGTTTCAATATATAGATGATACAAACAAAAATAACTTGTGAATAATTTGCTTTCTATCGCACTGGCTCGGAGTTTTGGACTTCAGATTGCTTTTTTACTGACTTTGCAGAACTTCAAAGTCCAATCTTTCATGTCTAGCTAAGACTTTTGGACTTCTACATGCCTTTCCACCGCCTCAACGTCCAATCTGGCAGGCTTCGGCTTCCTATCATGCTTCTCTAACAAATACAAAGACCTACTAACGCGCTCATATAAAATTCGTTAGTAGGTCGTTTATCTGAATAGCGCTAAAATTATAATACATTACTTAATTCTTATGAAATCTCTTCTCTTCCTCATATGCAGGCTCACATGTAAGGTTCATTCCAAGTCTCTTAAATGTATCTTTATCAACAGATGAAAGGATTACTGTTGAGTGAACATCACAGCCATAAAGCTTAGGAATCTGCTTTAAAGCCTTATCAGCTAAAGGATTGGCTACAACTGAAGATGAAAGCGCAATAAGTATCTCATCTGTATGAAGTCTTGGATTCCTGCTACCAAGATAATTAGTCTTTAATGTCTGGATAGGGCTGATTGACTCAGGTGATAACAAATCAATAGAGTCATCAATTCCTGCAAGCTGCTTTAATGCATTAAGCAATGCTGATGACGCAGCACCTAACAAATCACCTGTTTTTCCGGTAACAATAGTTCCATCTTCCAACTCAATTGCAACCGCCGGTTTGTCACCGCTTTTTGCTGACTTTTCAAGTGCAGCATTAACAACAGGTCTTGAAGATGGTGTGATTCCTGCCTGATTCATTAAAAGCTCAATCTTGTATATTTCCTGACTATTTACGCCAGTTTTCTTCTGGTCGCATAAACATTTGTAATATCTTCTGATAATCTCCATATCAGAAGCATAACGGCATGCCTCATCATCAACAATACAGTTACCCGCCATATTAACGCCCATATCTGTTGGTGACTTATATGGACTCTCACCGGCAATAAGCTCGAACATAGCATTAAGAACAGGGAATATCTCGATATCTCTGTTATAATTAACAGTTGTTTTACCATATGCTTCCAAATGGAAAGGATCAATCATATTAACATCATTAAGGTCTGCTGTCGCTGCCTCATAAGCAAGATTAACAGGGTGCTTAAGTGGAATATTCCAGATTGGGAATGTCTCAAACTTGGCATATCCAGCCTTAACTCCATGCTTATATTCATGGTAAAGCTGAGAAAGGCATGTAGCCATCTTTCCACTTCCCGGACCCGGTGCAGTAACAACTACAAGTGGTCTGGTAGTCTTAATAAATTCATTCTTTCCGTAGCCTTCATCACTTACAATCTTAGCAACATCATTAGGATAGCCTGCTATCTTATAATGCTTGAAATTCTTGATTCCATGTGCATCCAGAACCTTAATAAAATTATCAACATCAGGCTGCTGGAAATACTTGGTAATGCATACGCTTCCAACAAAAAGTCCGTATTCTGTAAATGCATCTATAAGTCTTAATACTTCCTGATCATATGTAATTCCATAATCGCCACGAATCTTATTGCTTGCAATATCTTCTGCACTGATTGCAATAACAACCTCTGCCTGGTCCTTTAACTGCAAAAGCATCTGAAGCTTTGAGTCCGGCTTAAATCCTGGGAGAACCCTTGATGCATGATAATCATCAAACAGCTTTCCGCCAAACTCAAGATATAATTTATTATCAAACTTGGCAATTCTCTCCTTAATATGCTCAGACTGCATTTTTAAATATTTGTCGTTATCAAATCCTATCTTCATAATCTTATTCCTTTAAGTAAAATTCTTTAATAAAATTAACATAAATCGCAAAATTTATCCAGTTCTTTAGTGACAATATTTTTCGTTTTGAACCTTGGATTATTGTACAATCTGCCACGCGCCATGACTAAATCCACATTACGAAGTGCCCTGAGGTCATCAAGCGGGTTATTCTTAGTCACAATCAGGTCAGCACATTTGCCGGCTTCAACTGAACCTGTCACATCCCCAATGCCAGCCATTACAGCGCTGTTAAGAGTTGCTGTATATAATGCAAATGCATTGCTTACACCGACATATTTGTGAAAATAATATAGTTCTCTCCAGAAATCATACTGTGTAATCCATGGACAGCCAACATCATTACCAAGTACGACTGGAATGTCGTTGGCAATTGCAGCTTTGGCACATTCCTTGATTCCCTCAAACACAATATTTCCATTGTACTGCTCGACCTCCGACGCATTAGATACGCTTCTGTCAAAAAGCGCATATGGCAGTGCCGGCGATAATGTTGTGCAAAGAAACGCATTATTTTCCTTAAACAAATGTATTATCTCATCATCAGGCTTTGCTCCATGCTCAATTGAATCAACACCATTTTCAAGTGCAACCCTTACGCCCTCTGGCGATTCAACATGTGCCGCAACCTTGTATCCAAGTGTATGTGCCTTATCACATACAGCCTTAACCATCTCAGGTTTCATCTTAAGCTCACCAGGAACACCCTTAGCCTTTGCGTCGAGTACGCCGCCTGTAATCATGAGCTTAATAAGGTCAACATTCTGGCTTTTTGCAATATCAACCTGAACAAGCGCCTCGTCTATATTATGTGCAGCTACTGCAACAGAACCGGCCATATGTCCACCCGGCACAGAAATTCCTTCATTAGCTGCAAGTATTCTTGGTCCGTCAGCCTTGCCATTTCTGATATCATCCCTTACTCTTGTATCAAAATCAGCAAGACCACCAACAGTTCTTATTGTAGTAACACCACTCATAAGTTCAGTCTTTGCAAAATCCTTTACAACCTTATATGTCACAGCCCTTGAAAGTGCTGTTCCCATAAGCAGCTTAACAGTCTTTTCATTATCTCTCTGCTTTTTCTGTGGCTTTCCATTGCCTGCAAGATGAACATGCATATTAATAAGCCCAGGCATAAGATATTTACCCTCAAGATTAATCTCCTTAAAGCCGTCTGGTACAGTGTTACCCTTCACAATACCAGTAATCTTGTCATCTTCAACAAGCACAGAATGACCATCCAAAACTTTCATATCCTTAGTTCCATCAAGGATATGTCCATTAGTAAAAATGTATTTCATAACCATCCGCTCCTTGCTTTCAGCATAATCTTAAGCTATTTTACCACATTTTCACCAGTAATGTCACCTGAAATAAATGCTTTCGCATTCTTTAATGTTGTTTCGCTTATTGCATCAAGTGCCTCCTCTGTAAGAAAGCCCTGATGTGAAGTTACGATAACATTCGGGAACGACAGAAGCCTTGCTGTTATTGAATGCTGCAATATGTCATCTTCAAGATTTTCAAATACATAATCAGACTCTTCCTCATACACATCAAGACCAACGGCGTGAAACTTCATATCCCTTATTCCTTTGATAAGCGCATCCGTATTGACTATTGCTCCCCTTGAAGTATTAACTAATATAACATCATTTTTCATCATATCTATTGTTCTTTCATCAATCAGATGGTATGTCGTGTCATCAAGCGGACAATGAAGAGATATGAGGTCACTTTCAGAAAGCAGCCTGTCAAGCTCCACATATTCAACAAAATCAAGACTTTCATTGCGATATCGGTCATACGCAATAACCTTCATTCCAAAGCCATTGCATATACGGCACATTGCAGCCCCAATCTTACCTGTGCCAACAATTCCCGCAGTTTTTCCATGAAGCGTTACCCCTGTAAGCCCCTGCAGACTGAAATTATTCTCTCTTACCTTAATATACGCTTTATGAATCCTTCTCTGTGCAGCAAGTGCAAGTCCCATGGCAAGCTCCGCAACAGCTTCCGGCGAATACCCTGGCACCCTCATTACAGTAATACCAAGCCTGTCAGCCGCATTAACATCAACATTGTTGTATCCTGCACACCGCATAAGTACCAGCCTGATTCCATTGTCGTAAAGAATCTTCAACACATCTGCATCAATAACAGAATTAACGAATGCGCACACAGCATCATACCCCTTGCTGTACACCGCTGTCCTCGCATCTAAATCAGCTACCATATACTCAATAGATATATCACTAAAATACCTCAGCGCCTTATCAAAAGACTGCTTGTCGTAACTTTTCGAATCATAAAAAATAATACGCATATTATATGTCTCCTTGTGATTAAAGATACATATAATATGCGTATTTTCTGTTTTATTTATACTTAAGAAAACATCATCACCACACCATGTACAACAAATGCCATCACCCACGCAATCAGGCACTGCCACATGACCATTATAACAGCCCATTTTCCGCCAAGTTCACGCTTAACCGAGGCAATGGCTGCGATACAAGGTGTGTACAGAAGGCTGAATACAAGCATTGCTGCTGCACCGGCTGTCGAAAGTGCTGTCTGTATGCCTGTTCCAAAAAGTATCTGCATTGTTGATACGACACTTTCCTTTGCCATGACACCACACAGCAGAGATGTACATATTCTCCAGTCACCTAGTCCTAAAGGTGCAAATACAGGTGCGATTATTCCCGCAATAAGTGCAAGTATGCTGTCCTTTGAATCTGTAACAAGATTAAGGTGCAGATTGAAGCTTTGTAAAAACCAGACAATTACAGTTGCAACAAATATAACTGTAAATGCTCTCTGCAGGAAATCCCTGGCCTTTTCCCATAATAACTGCAAAACATTTTTCATGCCTGGAAGTCTGTAATTAGGAAGCTCCATAACAAAAGGAACAGCTTCGCCCTTGAATAATGTTCCTTTATAAAGCAATGCCACAAGAATTCCCATAATAATTCCAAAGAAATATAATGCACCCATTATAAATGCACCCTTTCCCGGGAAAAATGCACTTACAAAGAATGAATATATTGGCAGCTTGGCTGAACAGCTCATAAATGGGGTAAGAAGAATTGTCATCTTCCTGTCTCTCTCACTTGGGAGTGTTCTTGTTGCCATAACCGCAGGAACAGTACATCCGAATCCAATCAGCATAGGAACGATACTTCTTCCTGACAGACCAATCTTTCTTAACAGCTTATCCATAAAAAATGCAACTCTTGCAATATAACCACTGTCCTCCATAAGTGATAAGAAAAAAAACAGTGTAACAATAATCGGCAGGAATGAAAGCACAGAGCCAACACCTGCAAATATTCCATCAATTACAAGGCTGTGAATAACCTTATTCACCCCTGCCGCTGCAAGTGCATTGTCAACAACGCCAGTAAGTGCATCAATACCCATCTGCAGAACATTCTGTAAAAATGCACCTATCACATTGAATGTAAGGAAGAATATTGCCAGCATAATCGCCACAAAGCAGGGAATTGCCGTATATTTACCAGTAAGAATCTTATCAATCTTCTGGCTTCGTATTCTTTCTTTACTTGCCTTAGGCTTAACAACATTAGCTTCGCATATCTTCTCTATAAATGTAAATCTCATATCTGCAATTGCTGCACTTCTGTCAAGACCTCTCTCAGTCTCCATCTGAAGTACAATATGTTCAAGCATCTCTTTTTCATTCTCATCAAGCTGCAGCAGCTTTAATATAAGAGGATCACCCTCAATAATCTTACTTGCTGCAAATCTTACCGGAATATCGGCTCTCTTTGCATGATCCTCTATAAGATGAATAACAGCATGAATACATCTGTGTACCGCTCCGCCAAAATCATTCTCATCACAGTAATCAGTTCTTTCCGGCTTTTCCTGATATTCTGCAATATGAAGTGCATGCCTTATAAGCTCATCAACGCCTTCATTCTTGGCAGCAGATATAGGAATAACCGGGATTCCAAGCATATTTTCCATGCCATTAATATCAATAGAACCTGAATTGCCTACTACCTCATCCATCATATTAAGTGCAAGAACCATAGGCACATCCATCTCTAAAAGCTGCATTGTAAGATACATATTTCTCTCAATATTAGTTGCATCAACAATATTAATAATCGCCTTTGGCTTCTCATTAAGCACAAAATTTCTCGAAACAATCTCCTCACTGCTGTACGGAGACATAGAATATATTCCCGGTAAATCCGTAACTGATGTATTCTCATGTCCCTTAATCATACCGCTCTTGCAGTCAACTGTAACACCCGGAAAGTTTCCGACATGTTGGTTAGAACCGGTAAGCTGATTAAACAGAGTTGTCTTTCCACAATTCTGATTACCAACCAATGCAAATGTAAGCTTTGTTCCTTCAGGAAGCTTTTCCCCATCTCCCTTAGCATGGTATTTACCAGTCTCACCAAGTCCCGGATGATCAGACTTATATATTCGGTCTGGTCTTTCGTGTTTTCTTGTACGCTCATCTATAGGATTAATAGTAATCTCTCCTGCATCAGCAACACGAAGTGTCAGTTCATAGCCATGTATCTGTAATTCCATTGGATCACCCATAGGTGCGAGTTTTACAAGCGTAACTTCCGCCCCGGGAATTACGCCCATATCAAGAAAATGCTGTCTTAATGCGCCTTCACCACCAACTGAGGTAATTCTTGCACATTGTCCAATTTTAAGTTCATTTAACTTCATGTGTGTTTTCCTTTTCTAAATAATCTGCCCAAATAATTATTGATAATTCTTCTCAATAATTATTGTAGCACACATGACAAGTGCAGGACACCCCTTAATTGGCATCCTGCACATTTTTCTTAATATTTAACTTCATTTCTGTACGGAATTGATGGTATGGCACCTTTTCTTGTAACTGCGATTGAGGAAGCCTTTGCACTCATTCTTAAGATGTCAGCAACAGGCATGCCCTCTATGATTCCGGCAAGGAAATCCCCTGTAAATGTATCTCCTGCGGCGGTTGTATCAACTGCATTTACCTTAAATACCGGCTGTGTAATCTTGGTATCCTTGTCCGCATATACAGCGCTGTCACCTCCAAGAGTAAGGACTATTCTTGCTTCTGGAAAATACTCTAACAGACTCTTAATTATCTCATCAGGCTCTTTCTTTCCTGTAATCATTTTATACTAGCGAAGCACAAGGTCTGCCGAATAACACGATATCCTCTCTGCCGGAAAGTCATATGAAATCTTCTGAATTTCAATATTAGCAATACTGCCGTCGGTTTTATGTCGTAATCGGTTATTTTTATCTCGTGAACGGTAATGTGTACATTTAAAATGTACTATTTTCGCCCCAAACTTTATGTATTAATTATTCCAATTACATACATAAAACTATCTTAGTTTATGTTCAAACACATTCACAATATAAAACCACATTCCCGCTCCAGTTAATACGACAACAATCAGTAAAATCCAATACCAATCCATTGTCCGTCCACCCTCCAGTAAACATTGGAAGAATGAAATATATTTAACAACAGATACATTATGTAAGAAATCAAATTCAATCATATACAGCAAATGTGGTAGCACAAGTACTATGCCAACTGCAAAACAATATATATATTTTACATATATTGATACGACAGACATTATTAACTGAATCACAACCATAAACATATATTTAACAGCAAAATCAATTATAACATATCCAATAATTGGCGGATTAACAATAAAATTTCTGAATATCATAATGCTTTTCAATGGCGCAGTAATATTTACATATGTGTATGTATCACAGAGTTTTTTGTAGTACATTCCATATGTTATGCACATGAATACCAGACATATGATATTCTGTACAAGCATTTTCTTTATAAGCCACTTTCTTCTTTCTCTGCCCGAAAGTGTCAGACTCTGAACTGATGATTTCTTTTCATAAGACATGAAACCACACGAAACAAAAATTGCTGCAATAACATTTATCAATGCAATAAGCTCCTGATTACTCCATTCCCTGTCTCCTATTGTGTCTGTATAACTGTATGGGTTAATTACAACCGCAGATATTCCCTGCTCATTCATTTCTTTTATGTAATTAACATTTTCTTCTACATAATTAAATAAATCCTTCTTATTTGTAAGAATTATCTGTGCATTTTCTACTGAATAATCAAAATCACTTACGAATTGCTCATACTCTTCACGATACTGATTATAAATATTTTCTAATTCAGGACCATATTTTAGTCCCTCAGCCTTCTCATAATATCCAAGCATATAGCTTTTTCTGGAATCATACACAACACCGTGACCGGGTGTCACATTTGCACAAAGATACATCAATAACAGCAATATCAATATCATTCCCTGTGATATCAATATTTTATATACTTCTTTCCACGAATTTCCTGCATTTTCCATGAGTCTTACAGCACCCATGTGAATAAAATCAGTAACATTTTCAATCCAGTTCTTCTTTGCTGTAAAATACTTATTAATACTGATATAAGCACTTAATCCTAAAGCCATTATCCCGATTATCACAGATACTAATATTGTAGTCGCACGCAATGAAATAATCATTCCGTAAAATCCCCAGTTATAATAACCAAGTGCCTTGCACGGAAAAAACATGTAATAGATATTCACATATTTAAAAATCCTGAATACTGATTTTCCGGACATAATCATATATAGCAGAATATCAGCCATACATATAAATGTGTAGCAGAACAGCCCTATATTAACATTGCTGAAGCATAACAGAAGCAGCCATAGTACCAGCGATAAAACCATTGTTGTTAGTACTGATAATAATATTATCAGACACAGCATTTCAATCCTTGAAAGATTTCCAGATGTCAGAAGAAAATACTCATCACTTGAAGCTGCAGCTCCCAGTCCATTCCATCCACCATATTTATTAAGCAGTATAAATGCGGCTTCAAAATATAATAATGCATTAGTTACTGTTGTCTGTAACATCAGCACGCCACATCTTTTTATAAACAGACTGCATCTGCCATTCTTAGATGTATGCACAATATAGCAGAGTCCGTTTTTTCTTTCCGCAAAAAACATATATACTGTAAAAACACTTGTAACAAATGCTAACAAATGAATATAATTATTCTCGAATATTTTTTGCAGCCATACTCCATTGCTTAACTGCACATCTGTATCATATATTCCGGATAAATCGTACTGCGTTTTTAAAAGATTGTTATATTCAAAACCATTCTTCTTATAAGTGCCTGACACTGCATATAATATTGCAGTCTGTTTTTTGCTTTCCACTATATCCTTATAATTATCTATATACTTTGCCTGAGACACAAGCTTTTCTCTTGCCTGTTTTGCAATAGCAGTTTTTTCTGATGTGTCACTCCCATCTATCTCATTCTTATCAAAATACTCACGCCACGAACTTCCGGCAGCAGCCGTACATGATGATTCATTCTCCATGTATTTATCTGCAATATTAATCATATCAATATACGCATTTAACATCTGTGCATCAGTCTTATCACTGATGATTATCAACATATTAACTGCTAATAACAGTAACAACAGGCAGGCATATCTTTTCCCAAAGATTCTTTTCAACTCATTCATATTGTACCTGTTCCTGTTCTATCGCGCATATTGATATATCTGTTTTATAGATACATTGCTGCCACTTAGATAATCCTTTGTATTTATTATTCCGACACCAACTACAGGCTCTTTCTTATAATCTACTGTATCAGAAGTAGTGAGATTCTTAAAACCAGTCGTTCTGCTGCCAAGCACTATATACCTGCCATCAAGTCCATACACCAAAATATCCGATGCATCCGGCTTGTATGAATTACCATTCACATTCTGTCCTGAATGTTTCTGCATTTCAGCCATATACTCTTCGTCATATTCCATTTCATACTGAGTCTTTACATTTCCACTCATATCAATTACTGTAAGCAAAGACTTTTTATCTTTAACAGAATCTGATTCAAAAAAATACAGATATTCTCCATCACTCTGTAAATAATCCAGCTTCTCCATCTGAGTAGTATAAATAACTTCACAAGTATTCTTATCAAAATTAACTTTAATTATATTGTTATTATCCTTAGCCTTTGATGAGGTCATAATGTAAAAATTGCCCTCAGAATCTGTTCTTACATATCCGCCTTGTGACATGCTATTAACATATCCCGTTCCTTCTCCAAAAACATTAAGCCCGCTATTACCAGAATGTACATATAAATCAGTATACTGGCTGTTATCAGGATTATATTTTGAAACATGGTATTGTACACTGTTATTGGCTGTATACATCCGGGCAGCTCCGCCGGCATAAAAATATATACTATTATCCGTAAAATAAATGGAAAAGCCATTACTCTGGCCTGCCTTCATCGCATAATCACCCGGAAACTGAAATTCTCCCAGAACTTCCCGTGATGAATTATTATCAAGCTTTATTCTGCATGCATAAAACGAAGCCGTATAATCATTTTCTGCATATTTGGAATCAAGATATGAAGCATAATAATACATATATCCATCAGATATAAGACATGCCTGTGCATCAGACACCATCAGCTGTTCGTCTTTTATCGAAGCAAGCCTTGTTACCTGCTTTCTGTTACTAAATGTGGAATCATACTGGTACAGATAATAATCCCTGTCCTTAGTAACCTCAATACAATATATGCTGCCATTATAATACATAATCTTTTCGCCCATACAATTACATTCAAATGTGCCGTTCTCTGTATTAATTGTACTTACATAAGCATCACATGTATTATCATTATGCCTGCAATTTACTTTGGAACACAATGGCATATTAATATCACTGTCAATATTATAAAAATACAAAATATTATCAATTATATAATAATAACCATTTGGGGCTATTGCCATTTTAGACTGTCCATATATCTGCTGTGCCAGCTCCTGATTATATTCATAATCCGGAAACAGAGCCTTCTGTCCTACCTGTTCATCCTTTACCTTGTACTTACTACATGCCGTCATTAACAGTGTCATTGCAAATATAATGCCAGACAGAACACCTTTTTTTATAAGTTTCATAACTATCTCCTCCTTCAGTAATTATTACCTTTGATTTGACATAATTATATATTATGAAACTTACACCCAGCTTACATAGCACTATAAGTCCGTATTTTAATCATATTACTTCGTAGTCGCAATCATATCCGCAATCGCCCATCTGCCCTCATATTTCACGAAATAGAATGTCGAATCAATAACATCTTTTCTCGCGCCGCCTGAGGTAAGTGTCATATTCTTTGTAAATGCAATATGGCATGAATAGCAATCATCATTATATTCAATATAATTATCAACTGTCACTCCTGTATACGGATTTCCTGACAATGTGTGGTCACTGATAAATGTAATATCTGCACTTGAAGCATAATCTTTTGCAAGATTCCAGTAATACGAATCCTCAATAAGATACTGCTGCACTGTTGCAAGTCCATGACCTGAACCGCTTAAATCATTAGTAAGGAAATTATCCCATATTTTTGCCATATTAAGAGCTTCTTCTTTTCTTTCTGATGGCATATCGGCAGAATTGCCACTTGCAGCTACAGATACATTCCCCTTAGCATCTACATTTGCAGTAACTTCACTGCCTGATGCATTATATATCTTAATCTCCGGCTTATTGACAAATCCTGTCAGCTTATATTCTACTGACTTTGGCATTGTTACATACTTCGAAACATTCACATAATCAGGATTTTCTATAACCTTACCCGTCTTGTAATCATCTGACACAGTTATTCCATTAACTGCAAATGTATACCCTTCCGGAATTGATACAGTATAATCGTTAGTCTTTGCTGAAAATACAGGCTCAATTGATTTAATCTTCCAGTCAAACACTGTGAGTATTCCAAGAACAACATGCTGGTCTTTAGCTTCCAGTGTCATTCTGGCAACCTTCTTGTCATCAGCATATACGTCATACATAGGTTCTTCTGTATTATAGCTGCCCTCTGATTTCTTATATGTATAGTCAGTTGTACCATCTAATTCGGACATGTACATATTGACAAATGTATCTTTTCCCTCAAATTCACTGCTGGCTGGAAGCTCAATATTATCAGCCAATGTCTTATCAGCAGCCATCTTTGTAAAGTCATTAAGGAAATCATTCATTACCTTGTCCGACTGTGAATTCTCATATTTCTTAAGGCATGAACCTGTATATGAAATCATACAGATTGCAAGAATAAGAAGAATCACTGCATATACGGCAAGTCCTGTCCAGTAATTTAATGGTATATTGATTTCACCTATCTTTATAGACTTCTTAGCATTATTTTTCATATCTACACAGTTCTCCTTCCAATTACTTAGGCATTACGACAAATGCTGTTGGCAGCTTCCATGATGAATTCTGATAATAAAATGTTACACTTGTCATCTCATAGCCACCGTTATATACCATTGTTGAAGAACTTCCGCCATCAAGGTTGGCTGCATTGACTGCTCCGTATTCCTGCATGACTGATATCAGGTCTGACGCAGTTGCACCAAGATGTCCTGAAGCACCTCTTCCATCTGTAACTAAAAGAAGTATAGCTCCATCAGCTCTCTGTCCGATTGCTGTTCTAGGGTTAGCCCCACTTCCCTGACCTTTTAATACTCTTGCTTCATTGTTAATAATAAGTGGAACAAAATGATTATTAGAATCAGAGCTTTCCTCCTGGAAAGCAACAGCATCCCTGATCCCGGCTTCATTTACATAGCTTTCAAAATCTGCTGCCGACATACCATCTATATCTTTAACAACTAAAAGGTTGTCCTTATTAAGTCCGATTAGGTAAAGACCGGAAAGTGCTGAAGGACTGTTATATGTAATCTTACCGTCCTGCACTACAATTCCAAGTGGTGAGCCGCCTCTGTTTCCTGATGAAACATACAGACCGCCGTTAACTCCTGCAACAGCTCCTGCTCCGCTTACAATCTCATGAAGCTCCTTACCGTAATCTCCCCAAGGATATGTAGTTCCGACCTTAACCTGTGACGGATCTTTTATAATCAGCATTTTTCCAAAGAATGACCTTCCTGAAATCTCAACCATTCTTATTCCATTCCCATCAAACTGCTCTACCTCTCCGTTATTATCAACCGTCTGTGTATCTGTGTCTGTTGATATATTAATGAGAGATGTATCAATATCTGAATCCATTGACTCCATCTTATTAGCATTAATTACCTCATTAATCTGCGCATCTGTACAGAACCACGAAGCCAGAAACTTCATCTGACCTGATTCAAGAACTGTTGATATAAAAAGATTTCTGGCTGTAGGTGCTGAATCGCTGCATATTCTCTTAATCATAATGAATAAAGTTCCTACCAGCATTACTATAGTAACAAGTACCACCAGTAATACTCTGCCTATAATTCTGGCAATTTTCTTTCCCATAATTTTCTCCCTATTCTGTGTTATATATTATTCCAGCCTCATTGCATTAGATATCACTGAACCTGAAATACTGAAAATATTAATTATTATATCACTAATATGGCAGTGTTTGCCATATATAATTTGAAATACTCATCGCTGTTACTTCTTCTTGTACATTCTCATCGCTGTCCGCGCGGACAGCTCATATGCCAGAACTGCATTCTGGCATTGTCGCGACGCTCCTCGAATATACAAGAACAAGCCCCAGCCCATGCAAGCATGGCTGTCACTTCTTCTTGTATATTCTCATCGCTGTCCGCGCAAAAAAAAGAGCGACGGCAAATTAATTCTGCCATCGCTCTCTTTAAAAATATGAGGGAGAAAAAATGTTTTCTTTACTCCATCATAATACAACATACTTTGTGATATGTTAATATATATTGTATAAAGCATTTCTAAAAAAAATATAAACTGACATTCATCTTATTCCGGTCGTCCAAGATAAAATCCCTGCACTAAATCAATACCATTATCCCTTAAGAATTCATACTCTTCCCTAGATTCAACGCCTTCAGCAAGCACCTTAATGCCTCTCTTATGGAAGCTGTCTCTATAATAAAAGTAATACTCCTGCTTATCAACATCATTCTCAATATCTGTTATCAGGCTTCTGTCAAGCTTTACGATATGCGGTGCAAATATATCCACTGCCATCATATTATTATTTCCTGTTCCAAAATCATCAAGTGCAATATTAAAACGGCTTCTGTTAATATTATTTTTCTTGGACTGCCATTTATCAATATCAAGAGCTGTATATTCAAGAATTTCAATTATACCTTTATCACCAAGAACATCGGCATAAAATTCATCAAAAACAGCCTGTTCCTCTGCAGTAAATGATTCCGCAGGAAATGAATTAATTGCTATATACGAATGATATCCTCGCTTTGCATAACACTGTACCGCCCCAAATATAGTTGCAACCTCAAGTGTATGCAAATCATTCTTTGCCCTGAACTCTTCAATTAAATCCATAACCAAAATATTCTTAGGTCTCATTAAAGCCTCATATGCATATATATCCTTGCCATCCGGATAGAAAATAGGTTGAAATGCATAACTTATCTCCAGCTTTGCAAGCTTGTCTTTAATCTCTTCATCAAGCGGAAAAATGCTGTAGTCTACCATACTTTTGTCAAAACCCTCTCACATTATTTACAAATCATATAAACAGATTTTACCGCTTTATTACATTCTTTGCAACTGTTATATTCATCCACAATCAATCACAAATAATCATCATGAAGGTGTAAGTTCTGACATTTTACTGCAAGCACTTCTGAAGCTTTCTATCTTCATATCAGAATAACTGATAACAAAGCTGTGACTGTATTCATCTGTATTATTATGATAGTACTCCGATAACGCATTTATATGGATGCCTTCTGCCTCAAGTTTTCTTTTTACCTCATTATCAGAAAGTAATGTATTAAGTTCAAGAATAAAATGAAGCCCTGAATCAGCCTCTCTTACTCTTCCAACACATTTGAACGGCTCCTCTTTAAGTACCGAAAGAACAGCCTCTCTCTGTTTCGTATAATACAGCCTCATTCTGTTTAAATGTTTCTCAAAATATCCTTCTTCTATGAATGCAGCAAGTGCATACTGCTCGAAATTAGATACAGTACATGCATAAAAATCAAGTTTTTCCTGATATGTTGCTGCAAGGTGTGGTGGCAGAACCATATAACTGATTCGGATTGTCGGTGTCAGTGTTCTTGAAAATGTATTCATATATATAACCTTTTCGCTTATATCTATGCTTTTCATAGTCGGAATTGTCTTTCCTGTCATACGGAATTCTGAATCATAATCATCTTCTATTATATATCTGTCCGGCTTTTCATTAGCCCATGCAAGCAGTTCAAATCGCCGGCTTACCGGCATTGTTATACCTGTCGGATAATGATGTGTAGGACTTATATGAACAATATCTGCCATACATTCTCTTACCGCTTCCGGTTTCATTCCTTCATCATCCATACCGGCATAACAGAATTTAACATTATTACTTGCATATATCCTGGCAATCTTAGAATATCCCGGATCTTCAACACAATACACTTTATCTCTTCCCAAAAGCTGTATAAGAAGACTATACATATATTCCGTTCCGGCGCCAATGATTATCTGTCCGGGTGTTACCTGCATATCACGAAATGAAGCCAGATGCATAGCAATTGCTTTTCTTAACTCCCATGTTCCTTCTCCCGGAGAAATTTTCATAAGATCATCCTGCCTGTCTGTTATAACACGTCTCATAAGCTTAGCCCATGTTGCAAATGGAAAGCTTCCAGGATCTGTCCTGTTTGATGATAAATCTGATTTATATCCGGTCTTCTTCTTTGCGGTTATTTCAGGAACTTCATATTTTACCGGCTTTATCCTTGCAACACCTGAAATATCCGATACATAATAGCCCTTCTTAGGAACAGAATATATATACCCTTCACTCATAAGCTGTCCATATGAATTCTCTACTGTTATGGTGCTTATTCCAAGATTGACCGCAAGCGTTCTCTTTGAAGGAAGATGCTCACCCTTAACAAGTCTGCCTTCTATTATATCTTTTTTGATACATTTGTATAAATATTCATATATTGATTCTTTTCCAATGTTTTCAAACGAGTATGTCAACATAATCTGACCTTATTTCTTTCGCAGAAATTCCCCTTTATATTAATGTCAGTTATTATAACATACATTATATTTCGTGACAATCTGTCAACATGCATATATCAAGTGTAAGTTATCTGATAAATGTATAGTTACAGACTCCATTTAGCAGCTGTAAGCTGTGTGTTTACCATACCTGCGTATATTCCGGATTTTGCCATAAGTTCTGATGGTTTACCGCTTTCTGCTACTTTACCATTTTTTAATACTACTATTTTGTCGGCGTCTGCTACTGTTCTCATTCTATGAGCTATTATCATTACTGTCTTATTCTTTATAAGCTGTGATAATGATTCCTGTATCATTGTTTCATTATCAACATCTAAGGAAGCTGTTGCCTCGTCAAGAAGTATTACTGGTGCATCTTTTAAGAACGCTCTTGCTATGGATATTCTCTGTCTTTCACCACCTGAAAGCTCACAGCCATTCTCACCAATCATTGTGTTCCAGCCGTCTGATAATTTTTCAGCAAATTCATCACAATGTGCAAGCTTTGCTGCTGCGATAACTTCTTCGTCCGTTGCATCCATTTTTCCTATCCTGATGTTCTCGATAACTGTATTATTAAACAGTGTAACATCCTGAAATACTATAGAGTAAAGCGACATTAGTGTCTCTGGGTCAATCATTGATATGTCCATTCCACCGACTGTTATCTTTCCCTTATCAGCGTCCCAGAAACGGGCTGCAAGTCGTGAAATTGTTGTCTTTCCTCCGCCCGACGGACCGATAAGAGCTGTTACCTCGCCTTGCTTTGCAACGAAAGATACGTCCTTTAATACCTCATCACCTGTATCATATGAGAATCCTACATTAGAAAACTCTATGTCATAACCCTTGTTATCAAGCTTCTCTGAGCCTTCCTGCACATCATGTGAAAGTATTTCATCTAATCTTGCACTCTGTACATCTGATGCGATAATTGCCGCAAGATTCTGTAAAGATACCTGCATTGGATCATATATTCTTGATACAACCATAAGAAACATGAAAAATGTGATAACATCTAACTTTCCACTGGCTAATAATGCTCCGCCTACCAAAGCAACTGTTGCAATACCAAGCTTGAGAATCATCTGTGCACTTCCAACAAACACAGCAGTTCCAAGTTCTGTAGATACAGCGTGCTTCTCAACTGCCTTAATTTTCTCATCAAGTCCCTTCATATATTCTTCCTGAGTATTATATGCCCGAATATCTCTGACACTTTCAAGGCACTCCTGAATACCGTCTGCACACGTCATTTTCAGTGCCACCTGCTTTTCGTTAAGCTTTCTCTGAACCTTTCCAGAGCAGCTGACTATAATGAATGATATCGGAAGTACCCACAGTGCTGCTATTGCCATTCTCCAGTCAAAGAAGAATAGTCCTATTGCTACAAATGCTGTAGATATGCACGCTCCGACAAGCTCCGGTATAAAATGTGATGATGCAGTCTCCATCTGTGCGCAGTCAGCCATGATAGTACTTGTAAGGTCAGACAAATCCTTCTTTCCAAAGAATGAAAGCGGAATCTTTCTTAACTTCTCAGCCAGTGTAATTCGTCTTACACCACTCTCTACATATGTTGATAAAAATGTTGCATTATACTGGATATATGTTGATACCGCAATCAATACAAGTGTAATAATAACTCCGGCAATATAGAATCCGCCTCTTCCTGCCAGATTCCCTTCCATATAATCTTTAACAAGAAAATACAATAAAGACACAGGTATCATCAGTATCAAATCAGATATTGTAACTGATATGAATGCCTTAATCATATCCTTAGCGCCCTGACTTGAAAGGGCATATTTATGCATAAGCTTTTCTTTCATATTACACACCCACTTTCCAGTTTACTGATTTATTATATTCCTCCCACATATGTGCATACAATCCGCCTGACTCTGCCAGTTCATTATGCTTTCCACTCTGGTTAATCTGACCATTCTTTAATACATATACACGGTCAACACCAGTAACTGACGACAATCTGTGGGCAATCATAATAACTGTCTTTCCCTGTGAAAGCCTTTCAAATGCTGCCTGAACCTTTGCCTCGTTATCAGGGTCAGCAAATGCAGTTGCTTCATCAAGTATAAGTATAGGAGAATTCTTTAACATTGCCCTTGCAATAGCAATTCTCTGGGCTTCACCGCCTGACAGGTAAGTTCCTTTAGAACCGATTACAGTGTCTATTCCGTCCGGAAGCTTCTCGATAATATCATCGCACTGTGCATTCTTTAACGCTTCCATAACCTCCTGTCTTGTAGCATTTTTATTACCCATACGGACATTATCCAGTATAGACATCTTAAGCAGGTGGCTGTCCTGAAATACGAAAGATACTGTATCCATAAGCTCTTCCTCATCAATGTTCTTAACATTTACACCGCCGATTAATATATTGCCCTCTGTGACATCTGCAAATCTTGCGATAAGCCTTGCAAGCGTTGTCTTTCCACCACCGGAAGGTCCGACAAATGCGACCTGCTCACCCGCATTTATCTTAAGACTGACATCATGCAGTGCATCATTTACCGCACCCGGATATCTGAATGAAACATTTTCAAATGTGATAGATGTATCTGCAGGGTGCTTCTTATCAGCGGTCTGCTCTAACGGCTTTCTTTCTATAATACTGTTAATTCGCGAAAGTGCGTCCTCAACAACCATTGTATTCTCGCCTGCATACATCATCTTTGTAAGTGTGACTGTAATAATAGGCGTAATAATTATATAAAACATCAGATTCAGTAAAAATGTGTTGTTTACCGTGCCGCTCTTAACTCCGCCGAAAAGGAATGTTCCCGCAATAAGTATTGCAAATACTGCATTAATGGCTGCAGTATAACCCATCATCGGGATTCTTAAATCCTTTGTGTAAGATACAGTCCACTTCTCATATTTCTTGATGGAATCCCTGAATCTCTTGAACGAGAATACTGACTGTCCAAATGTCTTGACAACAGGAATTCCTCTCACATACTCAACCGCCTCGCTCGACATTTCCTCCAATGCATTCTGATACTCTGCCATTTTCTTTTTCATGTTGTCGCCCATCATGCAGCTCATTACTGCAAATGCGATTACAACCGGAATAAGGCACAGAAGTCCAAGTCGCCAGTCAAACACTAAAAGAAGAAGCACAAGCCCGACTGGTGTGGCTGTCGCAACACATTTGTCAGGAAGCTGGTGTGCAATATAGGTTTCTGTCGCAGCACTTGATTCATTGACAATCTTTCTTACCTTACCGCTTCCCTCTTCGTCCATGAATCCAAGCGGAAGTGTAAGTATATGTCTCATAAGCTTTGAGCGCATATTGGCCTGAATCCTGAATGCTGACAGATGCGAACACATCAATGCACCTATGTATATAAGCATTGCTCCTATTGCAAATGCAACGGCACTCCAGCCATATACAGACAGGTTCTGCGCATTGCCATAATCAGGTGCAACACGAAGCACCTCTTTAATTAATCTCCATATAAAATAAAATGGTACAAGTGCAACGAAAGCACTTATCGTAGCAAGTACCCATGACGCAATTGTCAGATACCTGTAATTACCGGCATATTCAAACAACTGCTTAATTGTATCTGGCTTTTCCTCTTTCTTTGCCATAATTATCCTCCTTGCTTTTCCGCTTCGTTATATAACGCTATTCAGAGTAAGATATTACTAACCCATACCTTTAAATAAAGGCTGCCATTACTGACAGCCATATATTATTATTTACATTCATCGTATATTACGCTCCAGCCTGCACTGTGATACTTTTCAAGCAGATCAATATACTCCATTGCCTCTTCCTTAGACATATTGTGTCTTACTACCTCGAAAAAACTCTCAAAAAGTGCGGTATTCATAATATGCATGAAATCCTTTGTCAAAGGTCTGCCCTCCTTGAACTTAAGTCCTACCGCTTCCATATATTTGTATGTATAATCTGTCTCAATATCAACTAGATGTTCAACAAAATTCTGAAACTTCGTACCGTAAGAACAATTCACCAGAAGATTAAACTCCTCAAAATGGTTATACATATACTCAACAAGCTGTATCATTCCATTTCTTGAATATTCATCAAGGCTTTCTGTCTGCATCTCACTCTCCATCGCATGGAATTTCTTCTGGACATCTTCAAAGATTTCCGTAAATTCCCTTGCTGCCGGCTCAACCAATGCTGAAAAAAGGCCTTCTTTTCCGCCATATCGTGAATATATTGAACCAGTTGTAGTTCCCGCTTCCATAGCAATAGTTCTTAACGAAGCCTCAACATAGCCTTTGCTCTTAAATTCTTTTCTGGCACATTCTTCTATCTTCTCAGTAACACCTTCAACCGCCTTAGACACTCACGCCTCCTATCTATAACAGCGTTATATAACACTGTTATGAGTATATTATTTTTATATTTCCATGTCAATATTTCATATCACAAAACATATTTATTGATATTTTTTATCATTAATTATTGTGTTTTGCCTTATCTTTTCTGTTACACCAAATATAGAATACCACATTTAACACAATTCCAAAAATAGTTGCAACCGGAGCAGCCAGACCAATCTTAGTAAGGCTCGCATCAGGCTGTATACTCATATAATACGCAAATGGCAGACGGACAAGCAGCGTCTGTACAAGCCCCTGAATCATTACCCATACCGTCTTGTCATGTCCATTAAAGTAACCAATCATGCTGAACAAAATTGCTGTAACAATTGTCTCTAACGCAAATCCCTTAAGGTAGTCATAACCATTCTGGATAACTGCCTCATCGGTTGTAAATATTGCTGTGAGAAGGTCACCCTTAAACATCACGAATAAGAATACTATGCATCCTATAACCAGTCCGACTCCAATACCGACAAACATCGTCTTCTTTGCTCTCTTTTCGTTGCCTGCGCCGACATTCTGTGAAACAAATGACGCCATTGACTGCATAAGAGAGCTTGGAATAAGCATTGCGAAATTAACTATTTTACATGCAACGCCATATCCTGACGAAGCCTGTAAGCCCAGTCTGTTGACAAATGCACATAAGGCAAGGAATGAAATCTGTGTAAGAAATTCCTGTAATGCAAGAGGAAGACCTACCTTTAACGCTCTCCTGCAATGTCTGTTAATTGAGAAATCCTTCTTAGTTATCTTAAACGGAAGTTTTCTCTTAAAAAGTAATACAAGTGCAAATACAACACTTACCGCCTGTGCTGCAACTGTCGCAATAGCAGCTCCGGCAGCATTCATATTAAACCCTGCAACAAGGACAAGGTCACCCACAATATTAATAACACATGCAACTGCAACGAATATAAGTGGTGATTTACTGTCTCCAAGTCCCCTGAATACTGCTGAAAGAAGATTATATGCAACTATAAAGAATATTCCTGAGCCACATATTTTTACATATAAAGATGTAAGACCTACTGCTTCTTTCGGTGCCTGCATTATAACTGCAATCTGTCTTGAAAAAACAATCATAACGATAAAAAGAGCAACCGAAATCATTGCAAAAACAACAATTGCGCCACCAATTAAAGCACCTATCTGTTCCGGCTTCTTCTCACCAATATATCTTGCAATAAGCACTGTAACACCCATTGCAAACTGTGTTATAACAAATGTAACTAAATTAAGCACCTGGCTTCCTGTAGATACGGCTGAAAGACCTTCAGTAGTTCCGAATCTTCCAACAACCAGCAAATCAACTGCACCATATGCCGCCTGTAGTATTAACGCCCCAAGTATAGGCATCATAAAAGGAATCAGCTTCCCTAATATACTTCCCTGTGTAAAATCTGATTTTGAATTATTCAATATCAACTCTCCTTTCGCTCATCACCTTGTAGAATTTGTTAATAGTTGCAATCATAGAATCAGCCTCTTCATCAGTAATGTCCGTCAGATATTCACTAAGGCGGCTGTAATAATCCGCATCATACTTCTTAGACAACTCTTCTCCCTTATCCGTAACCGTAATATAAGTTATCCTCGCATCTTCCTGTGAAGTAGTCTTCTTAAGATATCCCTTAGCTTCCATCTCCTTAACAGTACGTGTAACACCCGGTCTTGGAAGATTAAGCCAGTCACTGATATCAGAAATCTTAACACAATCATTAGTCTCCAGCAGATGATGAATTACATCAATATACTGGATATAAGCAGGCGCAACCCCATCTGGCAGTTCCGGCAGCAGTTCTCTGATCCTCTTAGCCAGATAACAGGCATCCAGCATTCTCTTAATCTTGTCTGGTTTCATAACACATTCATCTCCTTAAGTTATATGGTCTCAGGAGGTAATCATTTCATTAATTACCTCTATTAATTATTTCTGTTAATTACCAGTGGTAATTATATATACATATTCTTGTGGTGTCAACCTGAATGAGTTTTTTATCTTTATGTGGAATTGCCGTTCCTATAAATATCATTTTTCATAAGCATTTATAGGTACTTTCCAACTAGTTTTTAGAATTTTCAGCAAAAACACCTATAAGACATTCCATAATGAACTGTCTTATAGGTGTTTTCAAAATAAAAATCAAAATAATATTCAGTTTTTCCAAATTTCTGCCTATAAATCCACTAATAATACGACTACCTATCGGTATCACATTCCAAGACCCTTTTCAAGATCCTTAAGCATCATATCAAGTGCCTGAATTCCGCCCTCTGCTGTATACCATACATTAGGATTTTCAAGATAAATAATATGATTATTCTTATATGCAGGAGTTGATTTTACAAGATCATTTTCAACTATTTCCTTAGCAGATGCTGTACCAGCTTTTCCTATAGCCTTATCTCTGTCCATAACAAATATATATTCCGGATTCTTTGCAACTACTGTTTCAAAAGAAGCCTCATTTCCATGTGTTGAAGTGTTTCCTGTTGCTCCAAGATTATTGAAGCCAATCTCATTACCTATAATTGAGCATCTTCCATCATTGCCAAGAATATTAAAGCTTCCACTTGTTGTCATTCCTACAAGAGCATTCTTTCCAGATGCAATACTCTTTAAGTTGTTTATTCTGCTATTATACTGATTAACTTTATCCTCAACTTCATTCTCTTTGCCAAATATAGATGCTATTGTTCTTGCATTTTTCAAAGTACTTTCAACAAGTCCTATACTGCTGTCTGTTGCAAGATAAACAACAGGAGCTATTTCACTTAACTTATCATATGAAGCTGACAGTCTTCCACCGATAAATATTATATCTGGTTCACATTCCATAACTGCTTCAATATCAGCTTCTTTTATTGTACCAAGATTCTTTATGCTCTTGTTTTCTGAATAATGAGAAAGATAATCAATGCTTGTCTGTGCCATTCCAACAACTTTGTCACCAACACCGATACTATCTATTATATCAAGAGCAGCAAGGTCAAGAATTGCTATTCTTTCAGGATTATATGGAACCTCAAGCTGTGTCTCTTCTTTCTGTCCATTTAATGTTGTTATTGTTACGCTTGTTGGTTCAGTACTACCTTCTGAACCATTATTATCCTTACCGGTCTGGTTACCACACGCAGTAAGTGAAAGAACCATAAGTGCCATTAATAATATAGCTGTAATTTTTTTCATTATATGTTATCCTCTTCTATTTTTATTTTTCTGTACAATGCTTCGCGACTGACATCATACATATATGCTAAAGCCCGCATGCAGGACCTTAAGCCATAATAAATTAATAATATATTGACAATGGTCTGCCCTGTATATTCATTATTTCAAAATCAACATTATATATTTCTGATAAGACTTCTTTAGTCATAACCTCATCAACTGTGCCAAATTTGGCAACCCTGCCGTCTTTAAATGCACATATATAATCAGAATAAAATGCTGCATAATTAATCTCATGTAAAACTGTGACAACTGTTTTTCCAAGTTCATCACTGAGTTTTCTTATAATCTTCATAAGATTAGTTGCGTGATATATGTCAAGATTGTTCGTAGGCTCATCAAGAAGAATAAATTCTGTATCCTGTGCTATAACCATTGCAATATACGCACGCTGTCTCTGTCCACCAGACAATTCATCTATAAATCTGTTTCTGAATTCATTAAGTTCCATGTATTCAATTGACTTATTAATTATATCTTTATCCTTATCATTAAGTCTTCCTCCTGAATGAGGAAACCTTCCAAATGCCACAAGTTCTTCAACTGTGAGCTTCATTTGTATATTATTGCTCTGGGTAAGTATTGCCAGATGCTTTGCAAGTTCCTTACTTTTCCAGTCATGCATTGACTTTCCCTGAAATTCAATAATACCTGCATCATTAGCAATAAGCCTTGATATCATTCCCATAACTGTAGATTTTCCTGCTCCATTAGGTCCAATAAATGATGTAACCTTGCCTTTTGGTATAGAAAAGCTTACTGAATCTACAACTACTTTTTTGTCATATTTTTTCAACAATTTATCTACAACCATTATTGTTCTCCTTCTTAGTATTATGCTCTTTTTCCTGCAAGCAACAGATACAGGAAATATATTCCTCCTCCAACTGTAATAAACACACTTACAGGTATTGCATAGATAAACACCCTTTCAACTATAAGCTGTCCTAATATAAGTCCTATCATCCCAAATAATGCAGAACCAAGTATCAGCTGTGTATGGCGGTATGTTTTTAACATTTGTCTCGAAAGATTAGCAATTATCAGACCAAGAAATGATATTGGTCCAACCATTGCTGTAGCAACCGATATACATAATGTAACAGCAAGTAAAAGTCTTCTTATACATTTGTCATAATCAACTCCAAGATTAACAGCCTGCTCTTTTCCAAGTGTAAGCACATCAAGCATTGCAAGTTCTTTTCGAAATACCACAATAATTGCTGCAATTATAATCAATGATAAAATTATTATTTCAGAATTAACATTACTGAAACTTGCCACTAACGAAGTAAGAAGTGTGTCATATTCATTTGGATCCATTACTCTTGTCAGTGTGCTTTGTATGCTCGAAAAGAATGATGTAAGAACCGTTCCGATAAGCAATACATAAAGCACGTTATGGTTAGTCACTTTAAAAAGATAACTATATATAAATGTTGCTACAACACCCATTATTACAAGGTCAAGTGCAAAACTCATATTCGCATTTATAACAAGCATACTGCCTGACCCTAAGAAAAACACTACTGCTGTATGTATAAGTGTATAAAGCGAATTCATTCCTAAAAGACACGGAGTAACAATAGTATTATTTATAACTGACTGAAACACTATTGATGCCCCACCTATTGTGAATGCTGTGATTATCATTGCAATAAGTTTTGGGTATCTTATTTTGAATGCAAATCTCATAAGTCTCTCATTATGAAATTTAACACCTATTGTCATATAAGCTGCCATTGCAAGCAGAACGATAACAGCAAGAATAATCAACTTATATATATTTCTTTTCCTGTTCATTATTTACCTCTTTCTGCTCATTAAATAATTTAATACTAACAATCTTTCTTCCATGCTTAAGTCTGTATATTAACAGTGCTACAAATATCAGACTTCCAAGTATTCCAACTATAAGTTCAATTGGAAGTTCATACGGCATAATAACAACTCTTCCAATAATGTCACACACCAGCACAAACAAAGCCCCAAAAAGTGCGGTATCAACAAGAGTTCCTCTTATCTTATCGCCCTTGAACATTGCAACCACATTTGGAACAATCAGTCCTATGTAAGAAATTGAACCTACAACCACTATAATTGATGCTGTAATCATAGCTGCTATTGTAAGTCCTGCAAAAAGGACAAAATTATATGGTACTCCAAGATTCTTTGAAAAATCTTTTCCCATACCCACAATGTTAAAATGATTAGCAAATATGAATGCCAGTATAACGAGTGGCACAGTCAGATAAACAATTTCATACCTTCCCTTTAATACCATTGAAAAATGTCCTACCAGCCATGTCGATAATGCCTGTGTAACTTCATACTTGTAGGCAAGGAAGTTCGTTACTCCTCCAATAACATTTCCAAACATTATTCCTACAAGTGGAACCATCACAATGTCCTTATACTGTATGCGTTGTATAAACCAGACAAAAATCCATGTACCAAGTATTGCGCTTACAAATGCAAATATTGCTCTACCCCATATAGTGGCATCTGGTACAAGTATAAGTGCAAGAAGAATTCCAAACTGTGCTGATGAAATTGTTGCTCCGGTTGTTGGTGAAACAAATTTATTCATGCACAACTGCTGCATTATAAGTCCTGCTACACTTATTCCTACTCCTGTACACAGAATAGCCAGAAGCCTTGGCAGTCTTGATATCACAAAGACTTCCATTGCCTGTGAATCCATAAAAAGATTTTTTATATTAATATCAATTGCCCCTATAAAAAGCGACACAACAGACAAAACCAGAAGAAGTATCGCAAGAGTCAATGTAATTATATTTTTCTTAATAAATGTTTTTATCATAATTACCATCATTCTCCTTTTCCGCTTACTTTTGTTAGAATATACTAACTTGTTTTCTTTAAAAAACAGCATTTACAAAATGCTGTGAACAACGGTGATTATAAATAAGCTTATGTTTATTGACAAGAACTTACTTTTTTGTAAGTATGTCAATATTATTCTTTGTACCATACATTCTGGAAAATGAATGGGCAATATTAACTATTTCACATATACCTGAATATTCAGGATTTATCTCGTAAACAACAACTTTAGGTGGTGTACTGACTAATACATGTTTTAATATCAGACCACTTTCTTCCATTTCATTAAGCTGCGACATCAGAACTTTTGGTGTTATACTGTCAATCGTCTTTTCAAGCATGGAAAATCTGTTATCTCCATTCATGATATGCCATAAAATTCTTAATTTCCATTTTCCACCAATAAGATCATTCATCATAACAAGATTGCAGTCGTACTGTTTTTTCAGTTTCATTATTACCTCCTTTTCCTACTGCAATGGTGTTTTTCGCATAAAAAAATACAGTGAGCCCCATTACAGTCGGATTTATGCTGTAATGCTACTCACTGTTTGTTAGTATATTATTAAATTATTTTGGTATTGTCAAGAAGTAAATTCTGGTTTTATTCTACGTTCTTCAGTGCATCCGTCTTAGGAATCTTAGAAATCTTCACAAGCTGAAGCACAGCAACAACTGCATAGCATACAATTCCAAGAATAACCATCTCAACAAAGCAGCTTTTTCTTATCATGTATGGAATATATCCTGTCATCATAGTGTAAAGATATGATGAGAATGCCCACTTAAGCATGACATTGATTAAAGGAACTGAAACAACAAGTGATATAACGACCATAATCGAAGTTGCCATTATATACAATCCTCCAATCTCTCCATTCTTGAAGCCAAGAATCTTAGTCATAGATATTGACTGTGCATTTTTCTCAATAATCTGTTTAGATAACAGATACATAAGAAGTACGAACATTATAATTCCAAAATACTTCAGTATGTACATCATTTCACCCATCGAAACCTTCATCTGGTTAGACACCTTTGTAAGATCTTCATATGTGATTGTTGACGCAATATATTTATCATCAATATCAGTCAGCTTCTTGTCTGTGAAATATCCTGTAAAGTAATCGTCATCCTTATCGAATGTATCAATAAAGTTATTTCTTGTCATGAATACAGCAAGTGCAGCGTCATATGTATAGCTTCCTGCTATCCTGAATTCATACTCATTATCTGAATAAGGGTCTTTCAGTTTAAATGTATCGCCCTTTTTAAGACCGAATTTCACCATTACTCCATTAGATACAAGCACTTCATCATCCTTAATATCCATATCAACATATCTGCTGTTATCCTCAATGCCGTATACCATGATATCATCAGTCATATATTTTTCATCAGTTGTATTAAGTGAAGTCACACAGTACTTTTCGGCACCTGATATATCAGTTTCCACCTGACTCTTTAAAACATACTGGTATTCACATATCTGTGACTTCTTAACAACATCAGCATAATCATTAATAAGCGGTTCAAACATGATACTGAATACAACAAGTGCACCTGCAATCAGTATTCCTAAGAACAGTGTCAGATAATTAGGTATATTCTGGAACATAATTCTTAATCTGAACCTTGTCATGAAAGGAATCTTGTGGCTTAACTTTATAAGTTTCTTTTTCTTTCTGTTAGTAAGCTCATGTCTTAAGAATTTAAGCGGTGAAAGTCGAAGCTTCTTCTCAAGTACAATAAGATTAACAACAAACATAATAATAATCGGAACAACTGTTGTATCAACAAATGCTTCTGAATTAAGCAGTGTTGTATAAGTACACAGACTATAGCTGTTATAATATATATCTACAAACACCTTTTCCAGAATTGTATAACCAAGTATATTACCAACAACCGCAGCAACCAGTGTTACAGTAACAGGAAGCACCATGTAATGTCTTACAATCTCACTTCTCTTATAACCTGACGCACGGAGAGTTCCAATAACACCAGCCTCCTGACTGATTGTATTAGATGTTGTAACAGCGAATACAAAGGCAATTACAATCACAACGATATAGTCAAAAAGCATAATAGTTGCCTTATCTGAACCCATATCGTCACCAGTGAAATTAACTGCTTTGTTAGTATAGCGTGGAAGATAATCAGAAATATTTATAATATCCGTATTACCATTCATCAAAAGATTAGTGTCATATTCCCTGATAACTTCTCCAAGATTTTCCAGATAATCGTCTGAAGCCTCTTTTTCTGCCTTATCACCTGAAACTTCCTTGTTATACTTCCAAGCATAATTATATTTCACATGATTACTTGAAACTTTTTCAAAGCCCTTATCAGTCATAACTGCAATAGAAAAATTAGTTGAATCAAACATCATGTCTGAATTATTCTCAAAAAGGCAGCTGTAATCAGGAACTGCAACAAAGCCTGTAACCTTCAATTCTTTTCCTGCGAGCTTAATTGTGTCTCCAACCTTAATCTTCGCATTCTGTGCATACATACGGTCAAGTGCTATTTCATTATCAGAGGCAGGCATCTCACCTTCCATAACGCACTCAAGATTAACCTCTGTTCTGTCTTTATATACTCTGATTGTTGCACCGCTGTCAGCCTCATCTTCCTCAAAATATCTCAAGTCATAAAGTTTGCTGTCAGTCTTATCCTCAATATCATTAATAAGTGAGCTGTCAGGCTCTTTATCTAATGCAAAATGTCCATCTTCAAGATTATATTTTTCAAAGCCCTCATCATATGAGTGCTTAACGCTGTTGTCTGCAACAAGGAATCCGCTGACTAACGAAATCATCATAACCATAAACAGGAATATCACAAGATATTTACCAAAATCATGCTTTAATTCTCTTGGCAGACGCTTATTTAAAGGATTTCTCATAATCATTTCCTCCTACCATTCAAGGTCTGCTGCCGGTATCTTGTTATCATTAACATAGTTCTTACGGATTCTGCCATCTCTTAATGTAATAACTCTGTCTGCCATATTCTTGATAGCATCATTATGTGTAACTATTATTATAGTATTACCGTACTTCTTATTAACATCTTCAATAAGCTTTAATATATCCTTAGATGTGTTGTAATCAAGCGCTCCTGTAGGTTCATCACACAACAGGATATCAGGATTCTTAATAAGTGCTCTTCCTATTGAAGTTCTCTGCTGCTGACCACCTGATAACTGGTTAGGCTTCTTGTCAGCATGGTCTGAAAGTCCAAGTGTGTTAAGTATCTCGTCAGTATCAAGTGCCTTATCACTTAAGTAAGCACCAACCTCAATATTTTCCCTTACAGTAAGGTTAGGTATAAGATTATACATCTGAAAAACATATCCAAGATGCTTTCTTCTGTACTGTGTAAGACGCTTCTCATTCATATCCGCTGTTTTCTCACCATCTATAGATATGTAACCCTCGTCTGCATCATCAATACCACCGATAATATTAAGCAGTGTTGATTTACCAGAACCTGATGGACCAAGCAGTACAACTATTTCCCCCTTATTAACCTCTATGTCTATACCATTCAGTACTTCCACCCGGCTTTCGCCTTCTCCATAATGCTTTTTGATTCCATTAATCTCTAAAAACATATTTACCTCCTTCGGGCACGCCCTCTCATATCATTATATGAACAATCGTTCATATATTCATTATATTAGCACTTATTAATTTTGTGTCAATAGGTGAAAATTTATCATTAACAGGCACAAAAAAAGTAAGCGCAGGTTAGAATGCCCTAACCTTGCTTACTTTATCACATTTCACTATATAATTCACTATATCTTATTGATAAATATTATCAATAAACAAACTGTATTTTTACTTATCTTTACCTGTCAACTCATCAATAAGCCGTATTGATTCCATAATCATACTGTCACAATGAGCCTTCTTCTCACCACCCTTTAAAGCATTGTCTCTTAAAAGGTCAGCACAGTTAGTCATTCCATTGTGATTGTCCCTTATTGTTCTCTGAAATGCTCCGACAGCACCTGGACTACTTACACCAAGTGCGCCGAGTACCATAAGTCCCCCGGTGATTGCACCGCATGTTCCGCCACATTTCATACCGCCGCCAAAATTACAGCCAAGGCACTCTGCCTGTGTCTCACTTAATCCCAAATCATCAGCATATGCCATCATAATAGTTTCGGCACAATTATAGCATTTCTGCGGTGAACGCAGTTCCTTAGCTTTCTCTATATGTCTGTTCATACTCATTCCTCATCCTTCATTATTTATCGTATTTCTCATTACTGTTCCATAAAGCCAAACTTTTTCTTCTTGACTCTCACAAAGAAGAACACACTTAATGCAACTGAAGCAAGTTCCGCAATCGGCCATGCCCACCATACAAGATTAACATTCCCTGTTCTGGAAAAAATATAAGCACATGGCACAAGGAATATTATCTGTCTGACAAATGATACAAGCATGCTGTATATACTGCTTCCAAGTGCCTGAAAGAATGAACTGCATATAATACATATTCCTGCAAATATAAAACTTATTGATATCGTCCTTAAAGCAGGAACGCCCATTCGTATCATATCTGACGATGCACTGAATATTGACAGCATTGGAACTGGAAATATCTGAACTACAATCATGAAAAGTATCATTATTATCTCTGCATACATTACTGCAAGCTTAAGTGTCTGTATAACTCTGTCTTCTCTCTTGGCCCCATAATTAAAAGCAATTATAGGAACCATTCCACTGTTCATACCAAATATTGGCATAAATGCAAAGCTCTGCAGCTTAAAATACACACCAAATACAGCAACCGCTGTTGATGTAAATACAACCAGAATCTTATTCATGCAGAATGTCATAACAGAACCAATTGCCATCATAATAACTGATGGAATTCCTATGAATAAGATATTGCAAATTCTTTTTCCTGATGGTCTGAATCCCTTAAAAGTAATATGTATCTCTTTATTAACCTTAATATTAAATATCACTGCCATAACGGCTGCAACAATCTGACCCGCAACCGTGGCTGCTGCTGCACCTACAATACCAAGCTTTGGTGCACCAAACAGACCAAATATAAGTATTGGGTCAAGAATAATATTAATTATTGCACCTGTACCCTGTGTAATCATGCTGTAAAATGTTCTTCCTGTAGCCTGTAATAATCTCTCAAATATCATCTGGAACAGACAGCCAAAGCTGACAATAAGAATAACTGAAAGATAATCATAACCATAGTCAGCTATCTCTTCATTAGCACCCTGAATAACAAAAAACTCTCTGGCAAAGAAAAGCCCTATGGCAAGAAATATTATATAGCTGCAAGCCGTTATGAATATACCCTGCACAGCCATTTTATCAGCTTCTTCATGCCTTCCTTCTCCTAATGCCCTTGAAAGCAATGCATTAGTACCTACACCCACGCCGCCTGCAACACCAATCATAAGATTCTGCATTGGAAATGCCATTGAAACCGCTGTAAGCGCTGCCTCACTTATTCTTGCAACAAATATACTGTCAACAATATTATACAGTGCCTGTACAAGCATTGATATCATCATTGGCAGAGCCATATTAATAAGCAGCTTATTAACAGGCATTGTACCCATTTTATTTTCTTTCATTGTATTACTCATAAAATTCTTCTCCCTTATTCTCCTCATCAAAATATTCGTATTCTCTCATATTATCTTTGGTTTTATTCTGCTCGTCAATAGCATTTCCAAGTCCCTTCAATGCTGAGAAAGGCAGGAATATCTTAGCCCTGCTTTCCATATCCATTCTCGGTCTGTTGCTTGGTCTTGGCCATTTTGTATTGATTATATCATCATATTTACCCATAAGCTATGCCCTGTGACCTCCTATCTGACCATTTCTTTCAATCGCAGTTGCCTTGCTCTGCAGGTTATTAGCTTTCATTACCGCATTCTTACCATATTTTTTCTTAATATCAAGCATTGCGTGCTGCATCTTTTTTTCGCGTTCAAGCTGAGTCTGGTCTGTAAACATGTCAAACTGCTGAAAGCCCTCATTAGTAAGATTGGCAACTGTAAGATTTAACTTCCTGATATACAGCTTTCTGTCAGTGTATTTATCATATATATCAAGAAAAGCTTCTCTTAATTGTTTTGATGAAGATGTACATGTCGTAAGTGAAACAGATTTGTTAAGTCCCTGTGGAACTTCTCTTCCATATCTGTCTACATGGATTTCACCCTTGTAAGTTCCTTTATCAACATTTACCCTGTCATAAGTTACATTTAACGCAATTGAATCCGTCACAAAGCCTTTATCTACTAAATCAAGTGCAAGCTCATCTGCCATCTCTCCAACTACAATCCTTGCATCTTCAAATGTGTATGGTTCTTTTAACACCTGTCCTGAACACAGGCTGCTCGCCTTGGGCTTATATTTCTTAATATCTGAAATTGTACATGGTTCATATCCCCATGCGTGGTCTATAAGAATCTCCGCATCTACACCAAACTGCTTATACAGCCAGTCCTCATCTTCAAGCGACATTCTCGCGATGTCCCCCATCGTCTTAATTCCGTGTTTTTCAAGCTGTCTTGATATTCCTGGTCCAACCCTCCAGAAGTCAGTAAGAGGTGTATGATTCCATAACATTTTTCTGTAATCATTAACACTTAATTCTGCGATACGCACACCCTTGCTGTCTGCCTGTATATGCTTTGCAACTATATCCATTGCTATCTTGCACAGATACAGATTTGGTGCGATTCCTGCAGTAGCCGTTATTCCTGTCGTATCATACACATCCTCAATAACTTTTGCGGTAAGCTGTCTTGCCGTCATATTATACAGCTTCATATAATCCGTTGCATCAATAAATACTTCATCAATACTGTATACGGTTATGTCATCCTTACTGAAATATTTAAGGTATATAGAATATATCTTTGACGAATATTCTATATAAAGTCCCATTCTTGGAACTGCTACTATATATTCAAGCTTCTTTCCTGTGCGTTCCTCTATTTCTTTTGCCTTCTGTTCTACCTCAAAAAGCCTGCTTCGTCCGGAAAGTCCATATTTCTTAAGAGAAGGAGTAACTGCAAGACATATTGTTTTGGCTGTTCTTGATTCATCAGCTACAACGAGATTAGTTGTAAGCGGGTCTGATTCTCTTTCAACGCACTCAACACTTGCATAGAATGATTTAAGGTCAATTGCAATATATACTCTTTCCATCACATCCTCCTATACTTAATCCTAGAAAAAGACACACCAGCATATACTAGTGTGTCTTATAGTTTCATAATAATTCTAGCCAATTTTCATTGCAATATTCATTTCCATGAATACTTCCGAATCATCTGTAAGCAATGGTATTGCAATGTTCTTGGAATACATCGTATCTATCTTTCCAGTTCCCCGTCCAACAGTTGGAGGAGTAATATCAATACCTATATTTCTAACTGAAAATACTGTTGCAGCATTACCCATTATCATATTACCAAGCTCGCTAATTGCACTTATAGCCATATCGTCTAATTCCGGAACAGGCATGCCCATCATCATACGCGAAGCAATCTCACACGCTTTCTTTTCATCTATGGATAATACAACCTGGCCTCTCATCTCTCCGGTTACACCTATAAGAATTACCACCGTACCCTCTGTCAGTTCAACCATTTTAGCATATGGCTTTCCTATTTTTAATTCCACCTGACAGGCGTCTTTAACTATTGCAATCGCAGCCTCTAAAAATGGATTAATATAATTAACATTCATATCTGCCATAGAACTTCCTCCTTCGCCACATGCTCTGCTGTATCTAATCAGCTATTATCTTTTTCATAATATCAAGTGGAACATAATAACTCACACCTAATGGATTAATGACTATTCCTGATGCACCTATCTCCTTCACTGACTTCAACAGTTCCATATATGTATATAACATATTCTCATGTTTATCAAAATAGCATTTGTCAAGCTCTATACCATCTGTAAATACAGGAAGCGCCAATATCTGCTCGCCTTCTTTATGCTCAACCTTATCAGTTATATCCACATAAGGATGTGCAATCGAAACAGAATCATCTGTTTCTTCCTTAGTACAAGGAACCATAAAATCTGCATTGCGGAGTGCTACCTTTAAATCTGTCTCTTTAGATGCAAGAACTGGTGAATTATCATCAACTTTATCTTTTCTGAATTCCTGAAAGAAAGAAATAAGTGCATTCTGTAATGCAGGGTTAGTAACATATTCATCCTTAAAGAACATATCATATGTTGCTATTTCTTCTCTTGATATAGTGAGCATATTGTCCCTGCCATCTATAAATCTGATATTCTTAATTCCATTTCTGTACATATGTCCAACTTCGGACATAATACCCTGACCGTCTTCTATGCCATATGAAATACTGAAGCCATATTTTTTAAGCCTTTCTTCGACTTTAAAGTGATTAGTATAATCATAAAGCACAACAATATCATTATCTACAACATATGGATAACCTGTATTATCGCAGTATATAGTCCATAAATGTTCTGCATTCATAAGCTTTTCAATAACAATTTTACGGTAAATGTCATTAAGCCAGCTAAAGTAACCAGCATCATTAACATTCTTCTTTTCTTCCGCTTCATTAATTAATGCAGGAATAATTTTTGTAAGTACTTCAACACTATCAGATAAAGCAAGGTTCTTTATATATTCACAGCCCTTATCCTCATCTTTAAAAATATGTCTTGTAATATCCTGTGCCTTTGTTGAATCCATTATATTCTCCAATCTTTTACTAGCTAAATCTTATACTGACAGAATACCACAATATTGATATTCTTTCAATAAATGATGTTTTAATCTGCCTTAATCAAAGCATTTTTTATAGAATCAGAATCGCTATTTTTATTCAGTAAAAACATAAGCATTAAACGTGCCTTATATGGTTCTAAATCTGTATAATAAATATTATCCGCTGAGTTGTCTTTAATCTTGGTATCTAAAACATCTTTTCTGCATGTGATAACCACTGGCGCAATATTCTTCTGTGATATAATTTCATAAGTTTCACTTGATATATCAGCCCCAGCTGTTGAAGGTATTATTACCATTCCATTACTGATATAGATTTTCTTGGATAATTCATCTATATCAGCGCCTATATAATCATAAAAAATATCCACATCAGGCAATGCTTTAACAGAAGAAATGTCAAATACATCAGATACATTCTTGTTAACTACACAATCCTGTGGCAGTGATTCTGCCTCTCCATTAATATATGACTTGACCTGTGATATGAGTGCTGCCTGCTTTGTATCATCATTAAGATTCTTAATTATAACCAACGGCTTTTTATCCTCAACAGTCAATGCTATAAAATATGAAATATAATCAATATACTGTTCTTCTCCGATAAGTATTATTCCTTTTGTCTTATCATCGTCAATATTTTCACTAATTTCTTTAACAGCCTTTAACATACCTGACACTGAATAATCAGACATCTTATCTGTACCAAGTATATATATTCCCTGATTATCATTATCTTCTTCTGGTGAAATCTGTTCATCAGAAGAAGTATCATTATTCCCTGTATCATTCTGTGATTCAGTCTGTTCCTGCCTTGTCTCATCCTCCTGACTTATAACATATTTCATTGGATTACTGAACATTGAACTGCACCCTGTCAACATCATGGATGCAATCACAAAACCAGACATTGTTATACAAAACTTTTTATTAATCATTTATTAACCTCTTGCAGAAACATTAGTAAGCTGTAAATCCTACCTGTATCAGATTATAGTAAGAATTCCAAGCGATTTAAGAAGAAGAAGGAATAAAAGAATTGGAGCAACCCACTTTACCATAACTGTATAAAGGCCCTTTCTTCGCATCTTAATTCCTGTTTTCTCAACTTCATCTATAACAGTCTTTGGCTTAAGTATCCATCCAATAAGGATACATGTTCCTATAGAAACTATTGGCATAAGTACATTATTGCTGACATAATCCATAATATCAAGCACCTGTGCATGTACTCCGTTAGGAAGCTTAATATCAAAGAGCAGCTTATTATATCCTAAGCATACGATAACTGCAACAGCTATACAAATTACAGTTTCTATTGCTGTAGCCTTGTTTCTGTTTAACTTAAATTCATCCATAAAGCTTGAAACAATAGCTTCCATAATTGAAACTGCACTTGTAAGGGCTGCAAAGAATACCATTGCAAAGAATATTGCACCAATTACATTTCCTGCAAATCCCATAGAATCAAATACTTTAGGAAGCGAAACAAACATAAGACTTGGACCTGATGCTGTCATTCCATCTCTTCCCATGAATACAAATACAGCAGGAATAATCATTACACCTGCAAGAAATGCAACTAATGTATCAAATAGCTCAATCTGGTTAATTGACTTTCCAAGATTAGCATCATCACTTACATATGAACCATATGCAATCATAATACCCATAGCAACACTTAAACTGTAGAAAAGCTGTCCCATTGCATCCATAAGAACTGTACAGAACTGCTTAACAGTAATTCCTTTCATGTTAGGAATTACATATGCTCCTAATCCCTGTAAACCTGTTCTTGTTGTGCCATCAATGTCTGTATATGAAATTGTAAGCGAATATACAGATACACCAAGAACAAGCACAATAAGTAATGGCATGATTATCTTTGATGATGATTCAATACCACTGTTAACACCACGGAATATAATAAATGCAACAATTATTGTAAACACAAGCATCATTATGATTGGCTCTGCTGTCTGACCGATAAATCCTGAGAAATATCCGTCCTGTGCTGCTACATGTCCATTACCTGTAATATAAACAAGAAGATACTTAAGTACCCATCCACCGATTGTTACATAGTATGGTAATATCATAATAGGTACAATACACGCAATAATACCCAGTGGCTTCCACTTACTCTTTAACTTGCTGTAAGCTGTAAGCGGACTCTGCTTTGTCTTTCGTCCAATAGCAATTTCTGTTGTGAGTAGAGTAAAACCAAATGTTAATGCTAAAACAATGTAAATAACGAGGAATAATCCTCCTCCATCTTTAGCTGCCAAGTAAGGAAATCTCCATATGTTACCAAGTCCTACAGCACTACCCGCTGCCGCAAGGACGAACCCTATAGAGCCCTTGAATGAATTACGATTTTCGTTCATTTCATAACCTTCCCTTTTTTTTAAATATACTTATAAATTATACCTAATAATCTATATAAGGTCAAGGAAAGCGTTACATCATATTAGTCTTCTCTACATACAATATATACATTGGAATAACATTATTTTTGATAATATACTTAGCCTCAAATGCTTGTAAAGTGCTCTTTTGCAAACTGCATATCCTGTACCACTTCTACATTTCCAAGTCTCTTTAAATAATCCTTCAGCAATTCTGTATTGCTAGTCTCTTTGACTTGAAATTCTTTGCTTCTCATAGAAGAAATATCTGGCATATTACCAGTAATTTCATCCACCGACCAGTTTAAATTCATTTTTTTATTCATAATATTTTACCACCTTTCACCTATTTTGTTTGGTTCCCTCATGATTATTTATTTAATAACTTTTTTATATCCTCTTCAGGTGTACTAATTGGAGAAAGCCCATAATTCTCTACCAGGAAATTCAGCACATTTGGCGAAATGAATGCTGGTAATGTTGGTCCTATGTGAATGTTCTTTATTCCAAGATAAAGAAGCGTAAGTAAAATACATACAGCCTTCTGCTCGTACCATGAAAGTACCATCGATAGCGGAAGTTCATTCACATCACATTCAAATGCTTCTGCTAAAGCGATTGCGACCTTGATTGCACTATAAGCATCATTACACTGTCCCATATCCATGATTCTTGGAAGTCCTCCGATTGTTCCTAAATCTAAATCATTGAATCTGTATTTTCCACATGCAAGCGTCAAAATAATGCTGTCTGCAGGAGACTGTTTTACAAACTCTGTGTAGTAATTTCTTCCTACTCTGGCTCCATCACATCCACCAACCAAGAAGAAATGTTTAATATCTCCATTCTTTACCGCTTCAATCACCTGATCTGCTACAGATAATACAGTTCCATGTGAGAAACCAGTTGTTACCTGTATTCCACCATTAATTCCAGTCATATGCTGATCTTTGGTATATCCACCTAAGGCGAGTGCCTTTTCAATAACTGGTGTAAAATCCTTTTCTTCTCCTATGTGTACAATTTCTGGATAAGATACAACTTCTGTTGTAAATACTCTGTCTGCATAGCTTGGTTTTACAGGCATAAGACAGTTCGTTGTATACAGAATTGCTCCAGGAATATTATCAAACTCTTTCTGCTGATTCTGCCATGCTGTACCAAAGTTCCCCTTTAGATGAGAGTACTTCTTGAGTTCTGGATATGCATGTGCTGGAAGCATTTCACCATGTGTATAGATATTGATTCCCTTATCTTTTGTCTGCTCTAATAAAAGTTGTAAATCTTTTAAATCATGACCTGTAATAATAATAAATGGTCCTTTTTCAATTGTAAGAGGTACCGTTGTTGGTACAGGAGTTCCATAAGTTGTAGTATTTGCTTGATCTAAAAGCTCCATACATCTTAAATTAACTTTTCCAACCTCTAATACGATAGGAAGTAGTTTATCCATTCCCCAATCTTTCATTCCGATTGCAAAAAGTGCCTTATAGAAGAATTTGCTGATTGTTTCATCGGTATATCCAAGCACACTTGCATGATATGCATATGCAGCCATTCCACGAATTCCAAAAAGTATTAAGGATTTTAATGAACGAATATCTTCATCAGTAGTCCAGAGAGTACTCATATCAAAATTATTGTTTCTTCCACATGAGTCAGAGCATGTAAAGCAATTTGGTACTAATTTCTTTTTTGCATCTTCTATCTTATCAATTAAAAGCTTTAATGTTTCATCATTAAAGTTTACATTTGTAATAGTTGTAAATAATCCCTCAAGAACTAATTGATTCATCTCTTCAGTTACAAGCTGCTCATTACCCTCAGTTGCACGAGCAAGTCCAATTAATGCCCCTGTAAGCTCATCCTGTAATCTTGCAGTATTGGCAGACTTTCCGCATACTCCTGTATTTCCGGTACATCCTGTGCATCCTGCTGTCTGTTCACATTGATAACAAAACATCTTATTTTCCATGTTCTTCTCCTTTTCTATTGCTTTATTCAGCATCTTTTGTTGCTTAATGGAACTATATCAAACTTACATTAATCATTCTGTTGTCTAGGCAACATTTTCGTATCATTTTCAACTTTTGTGATATACTAAGGAAAAGATAAAAAGAAGGATGAAAAATCTCATGGAAAAATATATTAACATTTTAAAGAATACACCTTTGTTTCAAGGAATTTCAGAAGCAGAAATTCTTCCAATGCTTAAATGTCTATCTGTCAGCATTAAAAATTATTCAAAAGGCGAATATCTGTTAAGAAGTGGAGATAAGGTACAAACTATCGGCATGATTCTATCTGGTCAGGCTCTCATAATAAATGATGATGTTTGGGGAAATCGCAATATTATTACAGAGCTATCATCAGGAATGCTCTATGGCGAAAGCTATGCCTGCATCAGTAGTGTTCCTGCTCAAATCAGTGTTATTGCTAATGAAAATCTCACCGTCATGCTTTTCAATATAAATCATATTGTTACAACCTGTTCTTCATCTTGTAGTTTCCATACAAGATTGATTCATAACCTTTTAGAGATAATAGCACGAAAAAATGTAAGATTGATGAACAAAATAGATCATGTTTCTAAGAAAAATTTACGTGACAAGATACTTAATTACTTGTCTAGCGAATCTATGCACGCTGGCTCTAACACATTTACAATCCCTTACGATAGACAAGGGCTGGCAGATTATCTGAATGCAGACCGAAGTGCTCTATCTAGCGAATTGAGTAAATTACAAAAAGAAGGTGTACTCTCTTACAAGAAAAACACCTTCTCTTTGAGGGTATAAAACCCTTCTGGGAAAGGGAATGGATGTGGATTGGTCAAAAACAAATCAGGGGCGCAAATACTATAACACACAGTCGGCTGTGGATTTTGCGGCGGCGGGGATTTCGCATGTAAGAATCCGTATTGCGGACAAAGTGGACCAAGAACTGTTGGAGGGACTTGACCGGCAGATTCGGGACTGCCTTGATAATGGGATTATTCCCATTATAGCTTATCAGGCGGATGCATTCAAAAATGACCCAAGTGAAAAAATATAGAAAAGGTTGTTGCGTGGTGGTCGGAAGTGACCGAACACTATCAGGATAAATCTCTGATACCATCTCCAGCCACAATAAAATGAAGAGCAGCCAATATTATACCGATAACTATCAATATAATTCCATACGATTGAGCTGGGTAGATGCCACCCAGCTCTTATAGAGTCTCCTGTACATACATATTTTTAGTCACTATAATGCCTTCTTAGGACATGCTTTGACGCATTCCATACACAGAATACACTCTGTTCCATTTTCTCTTTTACGGGAATTATCTGTTACATCAACATTCATCGGACATACTCGCTTGCACTTTCCACAGGAAACACATCTTTCCTTATCACACTTCACACGAAGTAGGCTAAAATAACTCATAGGCTTTAAGAATACGGTAATTGGGCAGATATATTTACAGAATGCCCTATTATCCCGAAACGCAAATGCCAGAATGATTCCAATGGCATAATACAGGATATTGCCAACAAGAAATGCCCAGAACATAATTTGCTCGATATTCTCCACGTGGCATAAAAACAGTGCTCCCACAAAAACAAGTGATGCGGTAAAGGTGATATATCGGATAAAACCGATTTTCTTTCTCGGAGCCTTCTATCTGCATGTTCTCCTGACATATTAAGCCAAGATAAACCAGCATATATAGTCCGACCAGTAGCTGCACAATTCTTCTGGCATGTCTATAGTTTAACTGACAAAGTAACAGCCCTAACGCTATTGCCGAGCCTATATAACTGAAATTCAGAAGATAAAACAGATTATCCTTGGTCAACCATAATGTAACTGCAACAATTTCAAATACAAGCCACATTCCAAGTGGAATCAGCCATTTTTTCTTTGTATTCAATTTCTGTTTCCACCGTAACTTTATACTTCAAAAATTTTTCTTCCCCTTATTGCTCCTGTTCTATCCTTCGCAATTATCTTATCCATTAATCAACCATGTTTTCATTTTACAGATTTTCTTTCAAATATATATTCTCTATCCGATGATATATCATCTCTGAACACATATCCAAGATGGTCAAATTCCTTAATGTCATCTGGATTTTCAATATGATTTTCTGCCATATATCGTACCATTTCACCACGAGCCATCTTGGCATATGTGCCTTTTGTGATAAGCCTGCCACCAGACTGCTCACAAAATGAAATAGTTATATACCTGTCAACAGGTGTCAGATATTTTTCAATACATTTAGAGTATTCTTTTGAAGCCAGATTAATAATAATCCTGCTGTTATCTATAACTTCCCGATACAAATTATCTCCCCAGAAATCATACAGATTCGTGAAATCACCTATCGCTGCCTTTGCCTGCATTTCAAGCCTATATGGTGTGATACCATCCATAGGTTTTAATACTCCATAAAATGCTGATAATATCCTCAGGTGTTCCTGCACATAATCAAAATGCCCATCTTCAAATACAGCTGGTGCCATATATTGATAAGCAATCCCTTCATATGCCAATACTGCCGGCGTAAGCTGCTTTTGAAAATTCATTGTCTTAATCCGTTCAATATTCTCTGTCGTAATTTTGTCATTGCATTTCCACAATTTCTTTAATTCTTCTTCCGTTCTTCCCTGCATCCACCCAAGAATTTCTTCTGCTTTCTCTAAAAATACCGGACTACTCATGGTATCTATGCTGTCAGTATCCACTTTCATCTTCTTTGCAGGTGATAATATTATCTTCATCAGCTTAATTCCTGTAACATTTTTTCCGGATCATCTGCAGCTTTTACTTTGTCATTTGCCTTTATTATGATACCATTCTCATCAATAAGATATGTTGTTCTGACAACTCCCATTGACACTTTTCCATAATTCTTCTTTTCTTTCCATACATCATAAGCCTCAATCACTTTGCGCTCAGTGTCAGATAAAAGTGTAAATGCAAGTCCATATTTTTCCTCAAACTTCTTGTGGGATGCAACAGAATCCTTGCTCACCCCGAGTACAACAGCTCCCTTTTCGCAAATCTGCGGATATCTTTCTGAGAAACCACAAGCCTGCTTTGTACATCCAGATGTATTATCCTTTGGATAAAAATACAGAATTACCTTCTTTCCAAGATATTCGCTTAATTTATGCAATTCTCCATTCTGATCTGGCAATTCAAAATCCGGTGCCTTTGTTCCTACTTCTATCATAACGTTTCCTACAATCTACACATAAGCTGGCATATTATTTACTCTTGCTTTTCTTTATTTTTTTCCAATCCTTGCTTACCAGCAATCATCTTATGCCCTGATAACATAGAAAAACACATACAAACCATTGCTCCTACTGCATGTCCATAAGTGTCATTTGCACACTTCAGATTATTTAAGTCAAACATTACAAATCCCATAGGTTCTGTTATATACTCGTAGTTATTAAGCATTTCTTCGCATTTACTCTTATTAGGGAGTCCTGTCTGTAAATCCACATATGCTTTTTTCTCCAAAACTTGATTTTTATTTTTATTCTAATGTCATCTATTGTTTGTTTTATGATTATTAGTACCGTTTCATCTGCCAGCTTAAAATATGTTTCGCTCATAGCAATAACATCAGTAGCTTCGTATCCTTTTTCTCTTACAGATATAATCTCGGCTTTTAATTTTTCCCAATATGAGATTTGTTCATCCAAATTGTTCTGATATGTTATATCTGGAAGGCTCACAAGACCATATATCCCATCACCATACTTAAGCCCATCCAGAATATCATCCAGATATGCCATCAGTTCATCATCAGCAGTTCCCGTGACTTCCAATTTCACTTCACGCTGCGTTCCACCTCTTACTAAGCCTGCATAATTAACTACCTTAGCAGTTCCTTGTATTTTTCGTATTTCCCACATCATAACAACGACCAAAACTGCCAAAAATAACACAAGGGTTGTCTTTAATATATTGCCAATTTTTCTCTCATTGCGCAATCGCCTTCAAATACTTCTAATTAATTCAAACTATATATCGTCATTGATACTCTTTTTTGTAATCTGCCCGTCCACATACAAAATATGGTTAATGAGCCAACTTGTCAGATACTCTAATATATCCTCTATCTGCTTATTCTGATCTACTACTTCTTCGTTGTGATTCTCCATAAATTCATCCAATTTATTGATAAATTCCTGATGCTGTATCTTTTGTGTAAAGAGCTTCTTATAGTGAATAGATTCCATATATTCCTCTTCATCACTGAAATGTTTAACCGTATAATTTCTTAAATTCATAAGAACATCATGTATGGCATCGAATTTATCCGGTATCATATCGTTATGTAGCAGCTCATAAGCTTCATCTGCATATTGGAACAACTGCTTATGCTCTTCGTCAATCATATCTATTCCAATATAATATTCAGGCTTCATTTCATACATTTTATCTTCCTGCCTTCTTTAATAATCATTATTAGCATTTCCACAATCCATGAAGATTGCAGTATGCGTATACTTCCTCTACCAGTTCTCCTTCGCATAATGCAAAATCAATTGCCGGTTCCTGTCCTGGTATAAGTTCCTTTCTGTAAATCCCCTGATTAGTCTTAAGTGTTACCCATTCAATGAAATGTTCTTCCAACATTGGGTGCTTTACCTCTCCGACTATTACATGTACAAGATTATTATCTACAGAATATACCGGTACATGCTTTTCAACAGCCGCATCTGTTACTCCGGCTTTTAATTCCAACATCGGCTCTCCGCAACAGATAACAGGCACGCCTTTGTCCTTAACCTTCTCTACAATGTTCCCACAATGCTTACAAATATAATACTTTACTTTCATGATAATCTCCTTTCTATTTACAGCTCTAATGTGTCAATTATATTCTTTAATGCGTCTGCTGATTCTTTTAGCTTCAATGCCTCTTCTCCACTAAGATTAATCGGTATATCAGATTCAATTCCGTCTGCACCAACAATAACAGGCATACTTAATACAACATCATCAATCTCATATACTCCATGTATCATGTGCGATACAGGAAGTATTGATTTTTCGTCACGCATAATTACTTCACAGATACGTTTTACTGACATTGCAATTCCATAATATGTCGCATGCTTCTTATTGATAATCTCATAGGCACTGTTTTTGACAGCATCTGCGATTTCCTTCGTGTTTTCCTTATGGTTATAATGTCCTCTCATCTCACACATGTCACTAAGCGGAACACCGGATACATTGGCAGATGACCATGCCACAACTTCACTGTCTCCATGCTCTCCTACTATAAATGCATGCACGCTTCGGCTGTCCACTGATAAATGCTGTCCAAGCTTGCTTCTAAGTCTTGCACTGTCAAGAACTGTTCCTGAGCCGATAACTCTTTCCTCCGGAAGTCCTGACAGTTTGATTGCAACCTGTGTCAGAATATCCACAGGATTTGCTACAACCAGAAGGATTCCTCCAAAATCTCTTTTGGTAATTTCCGGAATAATGGACTTAAATATTGCCACATTCTTATTTACCAGATCAAGTCTTGTTTCTCCTGGCTTTTGTCCTGCACCTGCTGATATAATTACAATTGCAGCATCTGCCACATCATCATAATCACCAGCATATATTTTCATTGGGCTGGCAAATGGTATTCCATGACTGATATCCATAGCCTCTCCCTCTGCCTTATTCTTATCCGCATCTATCAAGGCAATTTCAGTGAATAATCCACTCTGCATAAGCGCAAATACAGATGCTGAGCCTACGAATCCGCAGCCTATCATAACTGCCTTTTTTGAATTTGATTTTTTCTTATTCATTCAATCATCCCTTCCTTTTGTTATTCTACAATTCTTTCAAATATGTATTCATTACCTGACGAAATTTCGTCTCTGAATACATAACCAAAACAGTAGGTGTAAGTAGTTTATACAGATTCATAGAATTAATTCTCGCTATGTTCTGTGCTGGTGATACTATAATTTTCATCAATAATGAAATATCTTTTTTAAGTTAAAGATTATTAATTGCCCCAGCCAGTTATTTTGTCTGACTGGGGCATACTTTATTAAAATATAATTGCGTAACAAACAGTTCTATAATCTTTCAGGATTATCATATATATTTATATATTCAGCTACAGATCTGTCAAATGTCTTGATATGACCAAACAGCCAGTCAATAACATTGATTTTTACCTGCTCCATAAACTTTTCATCTGGTCCCTCATTTTCATCCAGATAATCATAGAGTTCCTTAACAGTATGCCTGAACTCCTCATGCTTCTTTATATGTTCCTCCAAGCCTGGGTAATCAACGTCTTTCTGCAGTTTTTCTTCTTCTTTGAAATGAAATTCTGTATATTCATCAAGATAATCAAGCATTTTAATTGCCTTTACTCTTGCATCTTCTGATTCACATGCACTCACAAACTGCTGAATACGATCAATCAGCTCCTTATGCTGCTCGTCTATTGTCTTATTGCCTGTTATTAAATTATCATCAAATGTAATTACTGTCATAAAAACCTCCTTACAATCCACCTCATATATGTTAAAATAAATGTTACTATAATAGAAAGCTGGTACTTATATGCAAATCAAAGACCTGTCTATTTTCCATAATCTGGATGACGCTGAATTTAAGAAAAGTCTCGTTTGTACTCAGTCCGTCATTCATGAATATAAGAAAAACGATTATATATTCTTTCAGGGTGATGTTCCCAATAAGCTCTACCTCATTCTCAATGGTGAAGTAGAACTTGGCTCCATCAATGTTAATGGTAAAGTTCTTCGTATTACCAACATTTCCGAAGGGGAAGATTTTGGCGAAGTTGAACTTTTTCTTAATAAAGACCGCTATAGCGGATATGCAAAAGCAAAAACTGATGTAAAGCTTCTTGAGATTGCAAAGGACTTCTTTGGTGGCAGATGTGAAAAAAACTGCTCTCATCACAGCAAAGTAGTTTTTAATATGCTGGAACTCTTTGCCAAAAGAACTGATGAAAATAACCAACAGCTTGAAGTCCTTACCAGCGGTAATCTCAAACAGCGCATTGCCACATACCTATTAGAGCATGCAGATAACAACAATCTTGTATCATTATCCATGAATAGAGAAGAACTGGCTCTGTATCTGAATACAACCAGACCTTCCCTTTCAAGGACGCTTTTATCACTTCAGGAGGACGGATTTATTCATCTGTCTTCAAGGAAATCAATCAAAATTCTTGATGCTGAGGCTTTACTCTATATCGAATAAACCAGTCTTCTTATTCGCTTAGTTCTTCAAAAACATCTTTACCCAATCCACAGATTGGACATACCCAATCATCTGGAATATCTTCAAATGGTGTTCCAGGTGCAATTCCTCCATCTGGATCTCCTACCTCTGGATCGTACACATAACCACATGGTCCACATACATATTTCTTCATAATAAAAATCTCCTTTCAGATTCTGTTTTATTTATCTTATGTATGTATTATAGTATTTAGGCAAACCATATTCCGTAACATATGTTACCAAATTGCATAAATATTCTAATTTTTTTCTACTTCTTCACTTTTCTTAACTGCACCTTTGACCGAAATCATCTTATACCCAGAGAGTACAGAAAATAACATACATCCAATTGCTCCAATGGCAAAAATCTTATGTTCCTTCATCTTTCCTCTGACGCCGGTATAAAATGTAGCAACCATACATGCTAATGCACCCACTGCCCAATATTTATGAGTTTTCACGATTTCACCTCCAATCTCATTCTTATCTCTTATATCTGTGACGCATGATATACTTCGTGCTGTCCTTGGCAAACTCAGTATTTAATTGGTCTTGTATGTTTTGTAAATCCATATATATGCTCCTATCTGTCTTTCTCTTTATGTTATGACTTTACTTTATCTGTGTAATTCCAGAATAATATATGTTTTATAATTATATTCACCCAGCTTTTTTCCTATATAGATATCTCTTTTCAAACTCGTTAACATCAATAGCTTTAGAAAAATAATACCCCTGAAATACATCACATCCCAGCTTTGTCAGATTATCAACCTGCTCTTCTGTTTCAACCCCCTCTGTAATAATCAAAAGATTAAGCTCCTTTGCCATTTTTATCACAGAAGCAAGTATTATGCGGCTTTTCTTAACATTCTTAGTCTCTTTTATAAAGCCCATATCAACCTTTAATACATCAACATTAATATCCTTTAATGTATTAAGCGATGAATAACCGCTTCCAAAATCATCCATTTCAATAGTGAATCCTGCTTTTCTTAGTTCTTCCAGCTCTCCCATCAGATTAGGTACATCTGACATAATCGTAGTTTCCGTGATTTCAATTTTTAGATTAGATGGTTCTATATCATATTTCTTTACAAGACCTGCAAATGTGTTAAATATATCAATATAATAAAAATCCTTAGGAGATATATTTACCGATATGCTCATATTGATACCAACTTTCTTCCACTCTCCTAACTTAGCCGCTGCCTGCTCCCAGATATATCTGTCAAGTCTGCTTATGAGCCCAGACTTCTCATATACAGGTATAAAGTCTATTGGTGAAACAATCGTTCCATCTGGCTTTATTCTTCTTACTAAAGCTTCTGCACCTGTAAGCCTCCTTGTTTTTGCAGAGATCTGTGGCTGAAGATACATCTTGAACTCACTGGCTTTTATAGCATCATCAAATTCATCAACTATTGTCTTATATTTAATAGCAGCTTCAAGCATTGTGTCATCATAATAAGCAATAAAGCTATGTGTATCATCCTTAATCGAGGCTACTGCAAATGAAGCCTTGTCACACATAAATGATAATGATTCATTCATATTATCAGTCCTGTATATTCCAAAACAGACTCTGACATTATATACTGAATCAGAAAGCACATTCTGTAATGTCTCCCTGCATTCATAAAGATGTTCTTCATTAAATGTAGCTTCATCTGCAATCACTACGAAATGATCTTCACCAACTCTTCCGTATAAATATCCATCTACCGCATGTTTTTTTATTATATCTGCCTGCTTAAGCAATATTTCATTACCTTTTTCTATTCCAAATATTTCATTAATAAGCTTGAATTCTGCTATATCTGAATAAATGATAAGTCTGTTCTTTTTCTTATCTGGCAGTTCTTTCATTTTCTGCATAAGATGCTCAGGATTGCATAATCCAGTAAGCTTATCATGTCCGGCCTCATGTCTTTTATCCTTATCTATTTTTATAATCATATACTGAAACACTATTACTGCTAATAATAATGCTCTCTTGTGCTTATTTCATATCCTTTGGCATATGAAATCTTAATATTGTTTTTTTCATTATAAACATTTATTTTTCTTTCAAGACTATCCAGAATCTGGTGTATCTCTACTGCATTTGTCTTCTCCAGAATAACGCAGAATTCATCACCACCTATACGGTACGCACTAATACGTCCATTCTGCACGCCTGCAAGTATAGCTGAAAAGCTCTCAATATATCTGTCCCCCATCTCGTGTCCAAGAGTATCATTAACTCTTTTCAGATTATTAAGATCAAACATTATAACTCCCACTAAAAATGTATCATCTGCATTATTAAGTCTGATTATATGATTCTGGTATGCCAGCTTGTTATTAATCCCTGTTACATCTGTATAAGCCATACTGTCAACATCTGCGTTTATCCTTGAACTGACAAAGAATACAGCAAGTATGATTATATCAAAAATCAGTGCTGTACACGAAAGAATCCTCGGAAGCATTTCGTTATGTTTTAGCACATAAACAGTAAGATATATCTGTATAGCTATCAATATAGTCATCATGACACTCATTCCAAGGAGTAAGCTTTTAATATATTTCCTATTAGACATAATTCTCTCCTTTACATCAGGCAACTATAATACGCTTAACATACTCCTTAGCAAGCCCTATTTTAATATCCTTAATAACTACTACATAATTTCCATTGATTTCAGATAGTACACTTATCTTACTACCCACAACAAATCCAAGACCTTGAAGCCTGTGTACCATATCTTTGTTTCCAACAATTCTCTGAATTATATATATTTTGTTTTTATCTGCAAGATTTAGTGGCATAATCAAAAATCTCCTGTTTAATGTGTCAATAGGTTAGCATCTACTAACTTCGCAGATAGAATTATATCATCCTCTTTTTATCTGTCAATAAAAACACCATACCTTTTTCCTATGTTTTTATTAAAATACCCCCGTTTGATTCACTTATCCTGTTGTTCAAATATCTTTGTAAAGTAAGAGCATGATAACAGATAACTCTGCAACTAATGCAAATAACATGCTATATTATTCCCATAAAAAATAAGAGATATCATATCAAAATGATATGATACCCCTTATTTTCATTACATTATTTAATTATTATCAGATTAGTTATTACCACGATTATCAATCTGCGCAATATCAACTATAGATAATTCCTGATTATTGAATGCGTGCTCAAGACTTGATATAAGTGCATGGGCTGTATCAAGACTTGTAAGGCAGTGAACGCCTGTCTCGATAGCATATCTTCTGATAAGGAATCCGTCCTTGGCTCTCTCAATACCACTCTCTGGTGTATCAATTACAAGGTCAATCTTATGCTCTAAGATAAGGTCAAGGAGTGTAGGAGCTTCCTGGCCGATCTTATTAACCTGAATTGCATGTACGCCATTTTCCTTAAGAACCTTGGCTGTTCCTCTTGAAGCATAAATCTTGTAACCTAATGCTTCGAATCTTTGTGCAATATCAATACCATCCTGCTTATCCTTATCTGCAAGAGTCATGATAATCTGCTTATGCTTTGGAAGTCTGATTCCGGCTCCCTCGAATGCCTTATAAAGTGCCTCATCAAAACTCTTAGATATACCAAGACACTCACCTGTAGACTTCATTTCTGGTCCAAGGCTGATATCAGCGCCTCTGATCTTCTCAAATGAGAATACAGGCATCTTGATAGCATAGTAATCTGCTGCCTTCTGAAGTCCCGGCTCATATCCTAATTCCTTAATTGTCTTGCCGATAATAACCTGTGTAGCAAGCTTGACAATTGGAATACCTGTAACCTTGCTGATGTATGGTACTGTACGGCTTGAACGAGGGTTAACCTCAATTACATATACCTGATCATTATATACGATAAACTGAATGTTAATCATACCCTTTACATGAAGAGCTCTTGCAAGTCTTCCTGTATAATCTTCAATCATGTCTACAATCTTAGGTGATATAGACTTAGCTGGATATACTGAAATACTGTCTCCTGAGTGGATACCAGCTCTCTCAATATGCTCCATGATACCAGGAATAAGAATATCCTGACCATCGCATACAGCATCAACTTCGATTTCCTTACCCATAAGGTACTTATCAACAAGGATTGGGTGATCCTGCTTAATTCTGTTGATGATGTTCATGAATTCAACTACATCTTCATCAGATACAGCAATCTGCATACCCTGTCCACCAAGTACATATGAAGGTCTTACAAGTACAGGATATCCAAGCTCATTGGCTGCCTTAAGGGCTTCATCAACTGTAAATACAGTCTGTCCCTTAGCTCTTGGAATCTCTGTCTTTTCAAGTATTTCATCAAACAGCTCTCTATCCTCTGCAGCATCTACATCCTCTGCCTTAGTTCCAAGAATAGGTACTCCCATCTTCATAAGAGCTTCTGTAAGCTTAATAGCTGTCTGTCCACCAAACTGCACTACTGCACCATCCGGCTTCTCAAACTCAACAATACTCTCAACATCTTCTGCTGTAAGAGGCTCAAAGTAAAGCTTATCAGCAATATCGAAGTCTGTTGATACTGTTTCAGGGTTATTGTTGATAATAATTGCTTCATATCCTGCTTCACGGATTGACCAAATAGCATGAACGGTTGAATAGTCAAATTCTACACCCTGACCGATACGAATAGGACCTGAGCCTAAAACAATAATTTTCTTTTTATCGGATACTACAGACTCGTTTTCTTCTTCATACGTTGAATAGAAATAAGGAACGTATGAATCAAATTCGGAAGCGCAGGTATCAATCATTTTATATACAGGGAAAATATTATTTTCTTTTCTTAAATTGAACACTTCAGATTCATTCATACCCCAAAGCATACCGATATATTTATCGGAAACGCCCATTTTTTTAGCGTCCTTAAGGGTTTTAATATCTTTAACATTTTCCTTAATAACATTTTCAAAATCAACAATGTTCTTAAACTTTTCAAGGAAGAACATATCAATTTTTGTAGCATTATAAATTCTGATTAAGTCGGTATTAAGCCTTATAAGCTGAGCGATGGCAAAAAGCCTGTCGTCAGTACCGTTTTTGATATATTTAAGAAGTTCGTCTTCTGTGTAAGTATCAAACTTCTTGCTGTAAAGGTGGCAAACTCCTGTTTCAAGCGAACGAACAGCCTTAAGCAGGCTTTCCTCCATAGTTCTGCCGATTGCCATAACCTCTCCGGTTGCTTTCATTTGAGTATTAAGAGTGTTATTAGCATCTGCAAACTTATCAAACGGGAAACGTGCAATTTTAGTTACAACATAGTCGAGAGCAGGCTCAAATGATGCAGGAGTGTTGGCAATAGGAATTTCATCAAGGTGCATACCTACGCTGATTTTAGCCGAAACCCTTGCGATAGGATAGCCCGAAGCTTTAGAAGCAAGAGCAGACGAACGTGAAACCCTCGGATTTACCTCAATAAGATAATATTGGAACGAATGAGGATCAAGTGCAAACTGCACATTGCAGCCGCCCTCTATTTGAAGCTCACGGATAATGCGAAGTGCAGAATCACGAAGCATTTGATATTCTTTATTAGTAAGCGTTTGCGACGGAGCAACAACGACCGAGTCACCTGTATGAACACCGACAGGGTCGATATTTTCCATATTACAAATTGTGATAGCGGTATCGTTGGCGTCACGCATTACCTCATATTCAATTTCCTTATAGCCTTTAATACTTTTTTCAACAAGGACCTGATGAACCGGAGAAAGCGCAAGCGCATTTTTCATCATTACCATAAATTCTTCTTCATCATCGGCAAAGCCGCCGCCTGTACCGCCAAGGGTAAAAGCAGGACGAAGAACAACAGGGAATCCGATTTCTTTTGCAGCCTTAAGACCGTCCTCAAGGTTTTCGGCAATTTCACTTGGAAGAACCGGCTCGCCGAGGCTTTCGCAAAGTTCCTTAAAGAGCTCTCTGTCCTCTGCTCTTTCGATTGCTTCAAAATTAGTGCCGAGTATTTCAACGTCACATTCCTTAAGCACGCCTTTTTTAGCGAGCTGAACT
>OGIG01000243.1_pt1 | contig 56691 bp, 77 predicted proteins | sample 1571601 | NCBI WGS metagenome assembly OGIG01 (sample SAMEA2581953, study PRJEB24529) | metagenome | biome: Human gut stool | place: China | collected 2011 | reverse complement strand
CCCGTGCATCCGCTGAGGTCAAGCCAGCCGCCGACCGTCAGATTATCGGGTAGCTCTGTCAATCCCGTGCATCCGCTGAGGTCAAGCGAGCCGCCGTTGCGCTCCATCATTTTTTCAAGTTCCGCTTTTGTGTATTCCATTTTTTTTCAGCCTTCCCCTCTGTATACCTTCATTCTTTCACCGTTGATTACCACTACATTGTAGAGCGGCTTGCGCTCGACTGTAGGCGGCTCTTCTTTCGGCGGCTGCGCTTCTTCCTCATTCGCCGCTTTCGGCATCGGTTCCATCTTGGCGATTATTACCTCGCCCACGGCACCGTAATATCGGGAAGTGTCAAGCTGCATGGCTTCTATGTAGTCCTGTACATGTATGCGCCCCTGCTTGTGAAAGCGGTCTGCGCTTTTGCGCTTTATTTCCTGTATCAGCTGTGAGGCATCCGAGCGGCAACAGCCGCATAGCTTCATCAAATCCTCTGCCACGAGGAAATCTTTTGCGAACATTTCTTCGCGTTCCTGTCTTGTCATTCCATTCTTCCTCCTTGCTTTGTTAAATATCTTTCACCAGCTCATCGATTGTAACGTCGAGAACTCTCGAAATTGTTGTTATCGTAGCGAGTGAAGGTGTTTTCATTCCGGTTTCGTAGTAGTAGATGGCGGCTTTCGTAACGCCGACCTCTCCTGCAAGCTCCGCCTGCGTCAGTCCTTTTCTTATTCTCGCTCTTTTAATGTTGGCTCCGAGCATTTTTTTGCCTCCTTTCCGTTGCAAAGCAACTTTTTTTATTATTTTTCATGAAAAATTCCAAAAATTTGTAAAAATGTATTGACAAAAGTGAATTTGCACTATAAAATAAAGGTATAACCTCGGTTATACCGCGGTTTTTGTAAAAAATGCTGTTTTTCTGAAGCCGTATTGCATCGACCACGGTTATATTTTACTCTACTTTAGTGAATTTGTCAATTCATTTTGATGAATTTCTGCCGTTTCTACCTTTTGCACAAATCGGCTATATTCATTTTGGTGAATTTAACGGAGATTTATGTTTTGGAATACTTTCTATGAGCTGTGCCGAAAGAATAATACCTACCCGTTGACAGTTGTCAAAGAAACGGGCATCGCCACAGGCTCGATTACAAAGTGGAAAAACGGCACGGTGCCGAGCGGTGCAACCTTGCAGAAGCTCGCCGATTATTTTGCCGTCCCCGTCGATTATCTTCTCGGCAGAGAGAATGTACCTACGCCGCACGATGAGATAGCGGAGCTTTCCGCATGCCTTACCGCAGAGGAACGGCGAATCGTCGCCGATTATATCCGGTTCCTCATTTCGCAGAGAAAGGACGCGGGCAGATGAGCGATAATCTTTCATCAGAGCAAATGTGATATCAATCTTCGTGCGCTGATGGGCTTGCTTCTTAAAAATTAAGAGTTATTGCATTATTTAGCTTTCGCTTGAATAATCAATAAAGCAATGCGAAAATAATGGTTGCTATTGCAAGTGCCAAAGCAATGCACGCAAAGCAAATACTGCGATTAGAACGCCGAAGGCTCTCTTTTGCCCGTTGCGAGCTCTCTTTTGCCTGTTGCAAGCGTTCCTTAGATAGCTGCAGACGCTCTTCCGCCAGTTGTCGGTACTCTTCCATGAAGCGCCTGTACTCCTCCTCTTCTTCCCGAAGCTCGAGGTCTCTTTCCGTAGAGGTAAAACGGTTCTCATTTCCCATTTCTTTCACCTCCTTTCGCGGTGGTGTACTGTGGTTATATTCTATCAAAATGTTTGACTGATGTCAAGCTAAATCAAACAAAATGTTTGATTTCGTATACTTGCACAAAAAAGCGTTATTTTATTTGTTTAATATGCGGAGATACTATGTCGTTTGTCCAGAAAATTGAGCGGCTGCTCGAAGAGCGCAATATCCAAAAGAAAAAAATGCTCGAGGATTTGAACCTGAATATAAATACTTTTTCCGTATGGAGAAAGCGCGGGACTATTCCGAGCGCAAAGGTATTGCAGAAAATCGCTGATTACTTCGGCGTTCCGGTTTCCTTACTTTTTGACGATTCCGATACCCCCGCCACGCCTGCCGAGCTGCAAGACCTGATAAGCAGGACGCGCAACCTCTCTGCAGAGGAAATAAAAGAACTCGACGATTACCTCAATTTCATTATCTCAAAGCGCAGTCAACCATGACCACGGTTATATTATAACGTAGTTTACTAACTTTGTCAATTGCAAAATCTAACTTTACTAACTTTCGTATACTTGCACAAATCGCCGCATTGCTTATTGTGCAAGATTACAATGAGGTGCTATGTTTAAAGAAAACTTTATCAAGTTGTGCAATAAAGCAGGGAAAACGCCTACTGCTGTATGCGCGGAAATAGGATTGTCCAATGCGGCATATTCGAAGTGGGACGAAAAATCCGTCCCGCATCGCGCCACCCTTCTGAAAATAGCCGACTATTTCGGCGTCCCCGCGGACACCCTGCTTGAAGGTGAGGGCAATCCCCACGAGGATGCCCGCCTTATATCCCTCATGAAAACTCTCACAGCAGAGGAAAAATCCGCGCTGGAGAATTTTATAAACTATCTTATAAAGAAAAGGAAGTGATGCCGATGGGCTGGTTTATCGGCATAGCATGCATCGCGGCTTTGATAATCATAGTGGCACTCGGAGTAATTTCAATAAAGGAAAATGCCGAAGAAACAGCCGCAAAAGAAGCCGCAAACAGACCCGTGACAAGCTACGGCGGAAGAAAAATCACAGATACCTGCGAGTGTTGCGGCGAGCATAAGGAAACAAGGCTCTATCTCGAAAACGGAAAGACGGTGCGCGAGTATTGCAAAGTGTGCGCCGATGCCGCAAGAGCCGACGGATATGTTTCCCTTCAGGCTTTGAATGTGGTAAAGCCCGCTCCCGACACTCCGAAAAAGCCGGACAGTTCGTTTCCGAAGCCTGAACCGCCCGAAAAGCCCCGTAAGCGCGTCAAAATCAAAAAGGGTACAATTATTGCCCTCTGCGTCATAGCGGCAATTCTGATAGCCGTGGTAACGCTCACGGTGGTGTTCCGCCGTCAGATATCCGGCTTTGTCTATGAAAAGACCGGAAAATGCTTTTATCACCAGTTGTCTTTCAAAGATAATCACAGCATCACATATGCCCAAAGGGCTGGTGACGCAAAATATCACGATATTACGCGTGATTTCATCTGCGACCGTTGCGGCAAGGAAATAATCGAAACAAAAAAGCAGAAGCACAGCACTGATTATACATACGACATCATTCATATAAAATCAGACGAAAAAACTCATACCTATAATAAACAAAGCCGCTGCCCCAAATGCGGTCTTGTTTGCGAGAATGAAAACATAACCGAAGAACATACCGAGTTCAAAAGCGATTATATTTACAGAAAAGTCGACGGCACATCGCATTCCGTGCGCAAGCTCATAAACTGCGCGTTTTGCGGAGTGCCCTGCGGCGAAGAAAACTATACAGAAGAACATAGCGATTATACATACAGCACAGGATATTTCAGGTCGGACAGCGAGAGCCATCTTGTGCGCAAGTATTCTTATTGCGGGAAATGCGGCGAAAACTGCGGATATGAGGATACTTACGAGAAGCATGTATTCGGCTATGTGGAAACGGCAAAGCCGACCTGCACAGCTCAGGGCGGAAGCTATAAGGAATGCTCAAAGTGCCGCGAAAGAGAATGGAAAGAAATCGTGCCCGCAAGGCACACATACTATCCTTTGAGCGAAACCGAACGCAGTACACAGTGCGCACATTGCCGAAAAGAAACAACGGATGTCTTTGCATTGAAGATTCGGCGCGTTATCGAAGCAGACTATGTGAACGACCGAGCTTATGTTCACTACTATGTAAAAACAAAGAATTGCAGTTCGCAGACCGTTTCGGAAGTGAAAGCTACTATAAAAATCTGTAATTCAAAGGGAAAAGTCATATACAACGATACAAAGGTGTGGAAACCCTCTTCATTCGCCCCGGGTACTGTTGCCGGTTTTGATTTTATCCCGCCGGACTTTCTGACCGACGTAAGCACATATTCCATAGAATATGAAATCGTCAATTAAATCGGAGGTGAGTATATGAAAAACAGAAAAAACAGTATCGGGGTGTTGAAAGCCCTGATGATAATCTGCATGGTCATCGGCGCGATTGTATTCATGGCGGGACTTGGCAAAAATACCGAAGAAGAGCCGTTCGCCCGGCTTTATATAACATACGGACTTGCCGCATTTTTCGGTGCTTTAGTTCCTCTTCTCTTCGTCTGTATAATCGATGATTTCACCGAAGAGGACGGAATAGTCGTTCATCCCGTGCATGTCATGGAAAACCCGAAGGAAACACCGAAGCCGGAAGTCCACAGCGGCATACTCAAAGTCCCCGATATCACATATTATGAGGGCAAGCTCGAAATTCAGGATAAAACACTTTCGTTCCCCATATATGCCCGCTCCGCTACGGGACGCTTCTTCACATTGTATCTCCGTTTCTACGACGCACAGAATAATATGACAGCCGAGCGCATAACGGAATTCGCCGCCACCCCGAATACCGATGTGTATAATCGCCGCACGGCGAAAATCACCAAAGAAGAAGCAGGCGACTATTCTTATTATACATGGTCGGAAATATCGGAAAAATGAGGTTTTAAATGCCGAATTTGCGGAAAATCCGCAAAATAAAAAGATAAGGAGAGGAAAATCCCTCTCCTTATTTAAACCTTATTGTCCGAAATCTGCTTTATTTTCAGCAGCAGAAGAAAAATCTCACTCTTCGTAAGTCCTGCGGCAAGAAGCTTCTTCTCAAATTCGCAACGGTATTCGGTCTCATAAATGCTTGCTGGTCTTGTGGTTGTCTTTTCCATGGTTTTCTCCTTCTGCTTTATATTCTGTTTTATAAATTGCGGGCTTTGCCCTGATTTAAGCATAGCATATACGGGGTGACTAATCAAAGCCCAAATCATATTCCGAAATATATAATATTAACATATGTAATCAAATACGGCAAATTTGTGACCGAAAACGGTCTTTTTGAAATACAATACAAAATAAGAAAGGATGAAGAATGGAAATTCAGGGTAGAGATTTAAGCGCAAAGCTTAAGGAAATGAAAAACAAAAGCAATCTGTCAAATCAGCAGATAGCCGATATAAGCGCAACACCGCTCAGCACCGTTACAAAGATACTGAGCGGAGAAACGGAAAGCCCGTCTTTTTTTACCGTCTGCGGAATAGTGCGTACATTGGGCGGTTCCGTGGATGAAATGATAGGCATTCCCATAGATTCCGATAAAAGAAGTCAGAAACCGACAGAGTATGAGATAATGCTGTGCGAAAAGCAAAAGGAAATAGAACGCATCACCGAGCTGCACGAGAGAGAGCTTGCAAATGTCCGCGCCGATAAGGACAGCGAGCTCATGAACGTCCGCAAGTCGAAGCGGCTTCTCGCTATCTGGTTTTCAATCACGCTTGCGTTCGTAATCATGCTTTTAGCCATTGATATTCTCAACGGCAATATAGGCTTTATCAGATATACGCATGAATTGGAAAAACAGTCGATCGCCGCCGGCAATTCCATGATTCAATATATCAAAGATTTTTTCTTAAAGGTGCTGTAAAATAAATGGCAGAATTTTATATTTCAAGTACAAAACATTCGGTAAGAGAACGTCAGACCAAAAATAACGGCAAGGTCTATGATGTCATTTTCCGCATAACCGATAAATTCGGCAACGTCTCGCAGAAGAAGCTCTCCGGCTATAAAACAAAAGCACTTGCCAGAGCCGCACATGCAAAATTCATTACGGAACATTGCGAGGTCAATAAGGAAAAGGCACGCCCGCAGAAAACCGTCAATCCCGAAAAGGAAACACCCACCGTCGGCGAGCTTGTCCCACTCTATCTCGCATCTATACAGAACCAAAATAAACCGTCAGTTATCTATGATAAGAAAATCGGATATGAGCAGAACCTTCTCCCGCTTTACGGAAATCAAAAAATAACAGCTCTTACAAAAGAAGAACTGTATCGTTGGCAGGACGAACTCTGGAACAGGAAAAATCCCCGCACGGGCGAATTCTATTCCCATGCCCGACTTATAAATATCCGAAATCAGATAAACGCTTTCCTCGGCTATTGCGAGAGCCGCTACGGATATAAAAACTACCTTGCGGAAATTCCCAAGCCCAAACGCCGCGCACCGAAATCCCCTATGCAATTCTGGACGAAAGAAGAATTTGATAAATTCATTTCCACCGTAGACGACCCCGAAATGCACTGCCTTTTCACTCTGCTGTTTTTTACGGGACGCAGACGCGGGGAAATCCTCGCCCTCTCTCCCGAAGATATAAAACAGGGAAGTGTGCTTATCTCGAAATCCGTTACTTTCAGAACGCTCGACAGGATGCCGTTCAAAATAGTATCCACAAAGGCAGATAAGGTGCAGGAAATCCCGCTCTGCCCGAGAGCGCAAACCGAACTTGAAAATTATCAGGGGAAATCCCCGTTCTTCTTCGGCGGCGAAAGACCAATCCCGCCAACATCTCTTACCCGCTATTTTGAAAAACATATCGCACAGGCAGGCGTGAAACGCATCCGTGTCCATGACCTCCGCCATTCATTCGTTTCTATGCTTATCCACCTCGGAGCCAATTACACCGTAGTTGCCGACCTCATAAGCGATACTCCCGAACAGGTTACTAAGACATACGGTCATATGTACGACGAGGATAAACTCTCTATAATTTCCCGCCTTAAGTAACGCCTCGCGAGCTTTGCTTTGTTACTTTTTTGTTACTATTTCCAAAAAACCACAATATATTGTTGCCAATTTCATAAAATCATCTATATATTGTATGATTTAAGCCCCCGCTTCCGGCACCAATAGGGCTATACTACAAGATGTTGTGGTATAGCTCTATTTTTATGCTGTATATTGTGTTTTGCCACTATTTTTATTTTTCCACAAAATTCCATTATGAATTGCTATGAAACATATTTCTGCAATTTGTTACCACGATTTGTTACTATTTTTTTATGGTTTCCTTGAACCGTTTTGAGGAACGAGATTGCGTGAAGGGCTGCTGATAGGGCGTATGCGTCCGGCTCGCCCCTTTGCAGTCGGGAAATACCCCCCCTGCCCTGCGCATATGCTAATATAATTGGTAATTATCAAAGCATGTAACGCCGTTTTTGGGCTGTTTTTGCGTCCTCGGCTGTCGGCTTGTCTGCGTTGCTATTGTCAGTTGCTTTTTTGCCTGTCTCGGGTTTTGTCGCGTCCTCGGCTGTAACGTGCCATTATATGCACGTGCGGCGCACCCGGAGGAATAACGCGCGCATGAAATCAGCTCTTTTCTCCTTTCCCCCTTCCCTCCCTCTCTGCCTCTCCCTTGCGTCCTCCTCTCTTGCGCTGTGCCGTGCTGTGGCTGTGGCTCTCGGTGAGCTTGTGCGGCTCGGTGCTCGGCTGTGTGCCTTTTTCTTTTTAATTATTTTTCTTTTTTATCGTAGTATAATAATATCCGATGATATAATATTTATTATTATATAATATATATCGAAGATAAAATATAATATTTGATAGTAATATAGTTTATGGGATGTAAATATAATATTTAGTCTTGATATAATTTATATAATGGCATATAGTATATTAAGCGAAATATAATATACTACTGCAATATAAATAATAATAGCGCAAAAAGACCGCCGACAGAAGCGGAGACAATGCGCCCGAGGCAAAAGACGGCTCGCAGCTTGCGAGCGTGTGCGGCTGGCTTATGCGGTTCGGGGGTGTGGCTCTCCGGCATTTGTGGCGGTTTTGCTTTTTTGTGTGTTTTGCGGTTTGCGGTTGCGTTCGGCGTTTGGTTGCGCTCCGGCTCTGGTCTGGTCTCGCGTGCGTTGCCTTGCAGCTCGTCGCCTGATTTGCTCCATTGCGTGCGCGTGTGCTTTTTTGCCCTTTGACGGGGGCGACGGTGCACGCGCTTTTTTGTTATGTTCCGGCGGGCTTGTGAGCGTGTGCGAGGGCTTCCAGCTCTGCCGCCTGTTGCGCGTCAAGCCTTGCGGTGTCTCGCTCCATTGCCTCAGCTATTGCACGGTTGACAAATGCGTTTACGCTGCCGTCGCCGCATCTTGCCGCGTGTGCTTTGATTTTGTCTTTTTGGTTTTTGGGCAATAAGACCGTTAAGCGATAATAATTTTCTTGCGCCCACTGGTATTTATATTTTGCTTGGTTAAATTTTTCTTTTTCTTCCATCGTTTTTTTGCTCCTCTGCTCCTGATTTTTGTATAAATATTATATCACGAGCGGCATTTTGTGCGCTATATAAAAAATCAACAAAAATGATGCGAAAACTTTGTGCAACATTTTGAAAATATTCCTGCGGATGACTATTGACATCCGCCGCATGATGTGCTATAATAAACGCGTAAGGCAAAGGAGCGCGGCAAGCGTCCTTTTATGAAAGGAGCGGAGGAAGATGGAAGAAATGACGAACGCGGAATTGAACACATTGCTTGAGTTGCTCGCGCAGCTTATAGAGGCAAAAGCGAAAACACCAGCAGAAGCCGCCGAGATTGTAAGAAAAGCAAAAACGGCATAAAAAAATAGTGTGCGCACAAAGTCGAAAGCGTCGCACACTATTTAAACCTAAAGGCGCACGGGGAGCCTTACCCCCGTACGCCTCTATTATAACACGGTAGGGCGAATAAGTCAACAAAAATTTTTATAAAAACGCCGTGAGGCATGGAGGAAAAAGAAAATGGAAAGCAAGAGAGCGGAACAGCAAAAAACATTAACAGTCGAACAGCTTAAGACCGACCCTAAATATAAAGAGCTGCACACATCTTATTATCGCGGGTATGTGTCACGTAAGAGCGGCGGCATAATAAAACCGTATAGCGGGCGATATGGCAACGGCTATATTGTTTTATCCCCGTGCTGGGTATCGACTACATACTGCTATATAACATATTATGTTGAGAGATAAGGAGGATTTTAAAAATGGAATACACAATAAACAGAAATACAAATTTTAACAGTCTCGAGATTACATTTGACGGCATCCCGTCGGCGACAGTCCGCGCAGCTATCCGCAATTTGAGATACAGATGGAACGCCGCAAAAAAACTTTGGTACGGTTTCGCGGATGAGGAGACCACGCGCGAAGCGATAGACAACGCCGACAAAACAGACGCACCCGCAAAGCCTGCAACGGTTGCAAAGGCAAGCAAGCCCCGCGCCGCCTCCCTTTGGGAGCGCACGAGAACGGACAAACTCCCCGCATACGGAACAGTCAACGAAATCAAAACGGCAATAAAGGAGCTTGCACGGGCTAAAAATTGGGGCTATGACAGAGCCGCGGCGGCATACTTCCGCGAGCACCTGAAAAAACAATTCCCGGAGGTCAAATTTTCCATTACCTCCGGCGGTGCAGGCTGGCTCGACAGTTGCAATGTCCGCATAATTGCATCACCCTATGCGCGCGTACTTGTAAAAGGTAATCCCGACGCGGCGAAGTGGCGCGACCTTGGCGACCACTACGAGAACGGCGAACAGCTCGAAGCGATATATCAATATTGTGAAAAGCTTTTTAACGCAGCCGATGCCGACGATGGCGATGTTTATGCCGATTATGGCGCGCACCATGTTTTATATGGCGGCGTTACCGTATCGGGCGAATACAGTCAGACCGAAGCAACAGACGAGCAGAACAGCGACGCGGCGGATTTCTCCCGCCGTGCCGCCGAGCAAAAAGAAAAAGACGAAGCCGCACGCCGCAAAGAATTTGAAGAGCGCGAGAAACAGCGCAAAATCGACGCGGAAAATGCCGCAAAAGAAGCAGCCGAGACGAAAAAGAAAATTGACGCGGTAGAAAAGCACGTTGAAATTGTGGAGCTTTCCGATGATGCCGCAATCATGATTGACGGGTTGAAAACAGGCATTGGAAAAGAAAGCAATATTGCCGAAGTCCGCGAATCAATAGACGAGCGCGAAAGCAATAAAACAGAATCGGCGCGGATTACTCGGAAAGTCATTTTTACAGATGCGGCAATTTTCAATGATTTTTGCGGGCTGTTCCTCTGCGATTTTTCATTTCTCGCCGGAATGGGCGGAACGGCTACAAGTGACGAGCGCGTCACAAATGACAACTTTTTTAAACTCAACCGCGAGCAGCGCGAAAGCGTAAAATTTTACATGAATAACTGCGTAGCCGTTTATCTCGGCGATGCTCTGCAATTCGTCATTGACCCCGAAGGATTCGATTACGCGCGATATGTTTGCATTCCCTCCGAGGCTTCCGCCGTGGAAGCCTTCGGGGACTACGAAGCCAAACAGACCGAGAGCGAAAGCCTCCGCGCCCCGTTCTACTTTCCCGAAACGATTGAAAAACAGATTGAAAGCGCAAATCTCAACGAGGGCGAACCCGTCACGGTGTTATATTATTCTGATTTTTGCATGGTCTCAGACTACCGCGGAACGCTCAAAAGCCTTTCCCCGTGTACATATGCACAATACAGCGATGCCGCGCGGCTCTGCATGACTATTGACGGCAAGCGCAAAGCAACCGAATTTATCATCAAAAGCGGAAACGCCGTTATATATTGCGGAGCACTGCCGCCCATTCCGCAACGCCTGACGCGCGATATAGTGCGCCGTGAAAATGGCGTGGTATCATACTTTGTGCGAAATGTCGGAAGCACCGCCCGCGAATATATGCGGGATGTCATAGAGTTTTACGCCGAAAAGGGCTTTACTCCGGTAATAGACACGATACAGAGGTAAACAGACCACTATAAAAAGCCTGCCGCCCTGAATAGCGGCAGGCGGAGAGGATGAAGAGATGAAAAACGATTGCAGGCGATGCAAGCACTTTTACAGAGTGATGGCAACGGAAAGCGGCTATAATCCATTTCCGAGCTGCCAGCGATACGCCGACACAGGCAAACACCCGAATATAATCACCCGCGAATGCTTTGAGAAGAGGAGGAAAACAAGATGAAAAAAATTATAAATATCATTGCTTCCGTGCTTTTGCTCCTGCTCATGGGCGTAAACAGCGAAGCCGAGAAAAACGGCATAATCAAAAGGTGAGGAGGCGGAACGGATGAAAATCAATTTTGACAGGGCAACGAAGCGCAGATACAGCATCGAGACCGTCGCGCCGAATCGCTTTTATCTGACATTTGCAGAGCGCAACAGCCGCGTTGAGCGCAGAGCGTTCAAAACTTATCAGCGCATCTAAACAGCGAGCGCGAAAAATTCTGCATGGCTTTTTTGAAACTTTGTAAACAGCAAAAGGCAAAAATTCTGCATGAGCATAAACAGACCGAGCGAAAAATTCTGCATGGCTTTCCCGCTCGGCGCAGTAGGAGGAATTAAGGATGAATAAACAGCAATACATATCGGCGGCGGAAAGATATCTTTCCGCCCTGCCGTCCACAAACAAAAGCGCGGTAACGGTATCAAGCTACCGCATGATTTTAGATAAGTTTGCCGCCTATATGGATTCCTGCGGCATGGCAGAAGGTGCGGAAATAAGCCTTGACACCGTGATAGGATGGCGCGAGAACCTTGCCGAGAGCGCGGCGATAAATACGGTGCGGCATTACATGATGGTTTTACACGGCTTTTTCACGTGGGCAAAAAAAGTGAGGCTTGCCGGCGAAAATCCCGTTGATTTGGATGAAGTACCCAAACAGCGCGAAATAGAATATCAGCTTCTCACGCTCGGCGAAATCGAGAGGCTTTTATCTTCCGATGCGCCGTCGGAGATAAACAGAAAAACAGCCCTGCGCAACCGTGCGATGATAGTTATGCTCATACAGACGGGGATGCGAAATGCGGAGCTGCGCAGTCTGCGACTGTCGGATGTCGACTTCGAGCGGCGCACAATCACCCTGAAAAACGGCAAAGGCGGAAAATCCAGAACAGTACCGTTTCCCGAGCTTTCGCGCATAGCCGTTGCGGATTACCTTAACAGCGAGGTGCGCCCTATGTGGTGCACGGAAAATGATTTGCTTTTCGGCTCGGATGCCGACGAAAACGGCAAGACGACAAACGGTGCCGCATGGCACGAATTTTCGAGCATAGGACTTTTACAGATGGTAAACAGATATATCGAAAAAGTCACAGGGCGAAAAGGAATAGGCGTGCACGCCCTGCGCCATGCGGCGGCTTCGCTGTGGGATGAAAAGGGCGTGCCTATGCGCGACATACAAAATGCGCTCGGTCACAATGACATACGCACCACGCAACAGATTTATGTAAGCGTGCTCAATAAGTCAAAATCCGCCGAGCGGATAAACGCCGTGTTTGACGAGATGGCATGAGCAAAAAGCGAGAACGCCATCGCAAAGAGTTTGTTTTTTGCAAAAAAAATATTTTTAAATGCAAAAATTTTACAAAAAACTATTGACAAGGCACTGAAACGGTGCTATAATAAGAGCGTAAACAGAATGAGCCGAAAGGCAAGGAGGAAAAAATGAAAACTTACTTTGACGCTAAAACGCATAGGTTTATCAGACAAAAAACCGCCACAAAATCCCCAAGCAAAATACTTATCAGCAAAAAAATACTCGACGAAACTCTTATTGACACGTATACAGGCGGTTGTGACATTATATATGTGTCCAAAGTCGCAGGCTACGAATTTCATTATCAAAAGGCGGATGATGTTTTGCTGCCGGAGTACAGCCAAGGACAATATCGCGTCAGGTTTGGTTACTGGTGGAGTGATTGGGAAGATATAGATAACTAAGGAGGATATACAATTATGAAATTATCAGAGGTCACAAGATTATTAGCGGCAGCTCGGGAGTGCAACACGCTCGAAAGCTACATTGGCGAGTGCGGCGGCTCGCTGCCGGACGACAGCTATTACGAGGATGACGGTGCGAGTAAAGCCGTCGAGGTTTTAACGGTGCTGTATGAGTGTCGCGACGGAATAAGCATAAACACATTGCTCCGGCTGTACGGTGGTAGCGTAGCCGATTTTTACCGCGAGTACGGCATCCCGCGGCGCACGATGCAAAACTGGTTGACAGAGACAAACAATCACTCCGACCCGCCGCAGTACCTTATGCGGCTCATCCTTGCGGATTTGATATAATTACAAAAAACAGCCCGCAAAGGCTGTTTTTTGTTTGTAATCTTTATTTCCGGTCGTTGTGCGTTGCGCGTTGCTCTTTGCGATATGCCTGTGTGAACCTCTACACGGCTGGTACAGCGCGTTTCGCGTTTTTCGGGTAAACTTATATGTAAACGCACAAATCTCCGCACAGCCCCGCATTTTAAGCCACAGGGCGCATTACCGCAAAAGTGCCATCAGTGCGCCGACTATCGCGGTCACCGCCACGGTTACGGCGGCACTTGCGGCGGCTATTTTGATTTTGTCCCAAAGCACAAGAGGCTTGCTCTCTATAGCGTCCAGCCTGTCATCATGGTCGGCTACGATAGCGGCGGTCTTTTCCGCATTGTCGTTTGTCCGCTTCAGCTCTCCGCAGAGCTCGGTTATAGCTATGTTCTGCTGATGTATCTCGGTGGCAAGTGATTCCAATTGGTCGATGCGGTGTGTGTTTGATTTTGCGCGTTCCTCCACTTTTGCCATGCGCTCGGGCATTGTAAGCTCGCTCATAAAAGAGTCTCCTTTGCTTTTTTTATTTGTTTTTGAGGTCATACAGGGATGATTCTATTTTGCCGATAAGCCATCGTTCGACATCACCGAAGTTCTCCGCGATAAATTTCATAAGCTCGTCCGAGAGCTGGTTTTTTATAGTGTCGAGTGCCATATCAAGAGCTTTTTTCTGCGCCTCTTTTGTCCATGCGTCGGTGCCTTTCAGACCCTCAACATACGACTGATATGTAGCCTTAACGCCGTTGAGCACAATCTGCGTGATATCTCTCATGTATTTAAGGGCTTTCGCGTCCTTGATATGTGCCGTCAGAAAGGCGGAAAATTTGTTTCCGAGCCATGTAATAACGGCTGTGAGTATAATGCCGATGGTTGTAAATAAAATATCGTTCCAGTTCATAATTGTATCTCCTTAATTTTAAATTTTTATTTTTACTTGCGGGTAACTTGCGGATAACTTGCCGTTGCCGAACACTTTGTAATCGATTTTCATATTGCTTCTTTTTTACACTGCTATCCATTTATAAGTCGTGTCCCTGCAAAATGCTAAGTTAGCTGCACCAGTTATAGTTATAGTAGTACCATCTACAGATATAGTACCACCATCGGCACCATATCCCTGATTATAAGTACCTCTATATCTTGACCAAGCACTATAACCAGTATTCCCATTCCACACCATACAATCACAAGTATTAGTATCAACAGGATTGTTATTAGCCATAATAGCAAAATACTTGCAACCTGTAAATCCTAAGTTAATTGTTATAGTAGACTGAGTAGCACTGCCTATATTTACAGAACCAGTATAAGATTCTATTGCAGGCACAGGAACATTTACTACAGCTTGATTGACCTTAGACACATTATAAGTGCCATTTGCTGTAATTGACATTGGAGGGATGTCATAAGATACAGTAGTAGGATTTCCGTCAATCATTGCGAGACGAAAGGCATTTACGAGGCTCTCATCAACGTCCAAAATGCGGAAAGCCTCAATTATATTATCCCTAAATGACGATTTGCCTAAACCGGAAACATAGGAATAAAGTCCTGAAAGATAGCCAAGAGTAGAATAATCTTTGTTGCGGAAGCGTGTGGGTCCGGGCAGACAGGTGATTTCGTATTCCTTATCACAATCACTTTGTGATACGCCGAGCAGTCCAAGCAATAACCAAGCTACAGTACCAGTTCTATCTGCACCTGCTACACAATGCCAAAATGTAGGCTTATTTTCCACCGCATTTGTCATTATTTTAGTAAGTGCAATCTTTAATTGATTTCTTCTTGCTTCATTGCTAAATGCATCCTTATAGGCTACTATATCTTGATGTAGATATTCTACACTACTATCAAAAGTGGCAGTACCACCCTGCTCAGCAGTATCTCTAAGGTCAACCTCACATTTAATTCCAAGCAGTTGAAGAAACATCGCTTTTTCTTTGTCCGTTATTTGCTCATTTGGTCTGCTTAATCCTGTCAATTCGCTTGTCCTGAATAATTTGCCATATTTGACTTTGCCACCATCACAAGCCCAGCCACCGAGGTCTCGGCAGTTTTTGAGAGTTGTGCCATATAGGGTTCGTACCTTGCCTGTCGGATTTAGTTGTCCTGCGGCAACGACATCACCACTTGATGTTATTTTATATCCGCAAATGCCATTTGGGGAAACATTGTATATAAGCTCACCAGCCTCGATGTCATAGCTCCACTCTGTGCCAATGTTAGTGTCCGTGAGATGCATTGTCCCAGATACGATATTAGACGGCGACACGCCGTTGGGCTGACCCAATTTAGTATAGCTCGTCGGGTGGTCGTATGTTCCCATTTCGGTATAGGAATAATCGCTGGTATAAGTGACATTATCATCAAAATCTTTAATAGCCTGATTGTTTATACTGTACGTAGTTGATTGTTCTACGATATTTTTTGCAAGCAAGGCTTTATTCTCGTTGCCGATAATCACCTTATTGTTTTTTGATAAAACTTTCATATTGCCTCCTTTCAATGCCATGTTATGCAGTCAAATCCTCATTAACCGTAATAACTACATCATTGGCTGTGCCTGTCAATACACCGCTAAATCTCACACTTGTAATGTTGTCTCTTAAAATTTTAATTGTTACAATACCAGTGCTTGCATCGTAGGTATAACTATATAGCCCAGCTACGCCACCAGCACTTAACTTAGCAGACGAATATACTACTTTATTGCCAGTGTAAAATGCAGTATTGTAATCAGTTAGACTACCAAATCCTTTTACCCTTACTACATCATCAAATACACAAGATATATAGTTTGTAGTTGTTGCTCCATCCTGTGCTACAGTTGTACCGGCAGAATTTAATCTTGCATTATTAGCCCAATCTGCATCTGATGGATTAGCAAGGTTAATATAAGACGGAGCAGATGATACAGCAGTAGCCGTTATAGTTATATTGCCTGTTACATTAGGGATTGCAATTTTCCCTTTAGAATAATAATTTGACATATCAATGCCTCCCATAGTAATTGTTATAGTAGCTCCATCCATAGTATATCCTGTATCAGCTATCAACTCTGCTACATATGACTGTCCTGATATAACAGTATTTTTACCATCAAGATGACAATTTGTAAGATTTTTTTGTATGGAGCAGCTCCGCGTAGTTTTGATACCTGAGAAATATAAATCCGTCACGTCAGTATCATTAAGTTTTATCTGCACATCAGATATGACATAGCCGTTTGCCACGCTTAAATCAGCCATGTAATCTTGATATTTGGCTATATTTGTATCTGCATTACTATTGGCAACATCAGTAAGGTTGTTTGTAATAGTATACGTAGGCAGGTCAAGCGTGATTTGTGCAGGTGTACCATCAATACAAGCATTTCTGTAGGCATTTATTTCTTCGGCAGTAAATCCAAGAGATACAGCAAATGAGATTGCATGATTAGCAAATGTATCTGTTAATCCACCGACCAAAGGGACGTTCTTAATTTCGGATATGTAATTTTTATACATATCAACATTTCTTCTTCGGGGGAATGATGAGTCTCTCACAAAGAAATTGGTCAGTTCGTAATCCTTGTCAATATCACTTTGGGACATACCAAGTAATGCTTCGAGCATAACTGCAATTGTGCCTGTTCTGTCGGCACCTATGCCACAATGGAAATACAAAGGATTAGAATGAGAGACAGAGTCAAATACTACTTGTAGATAAAATTTCCATAAAGCCTTTTCCGAAAGGGAATAAGATACAAAATTAGTTTGCTCTGGATTAGCATAAAAATCTATGCCCCAAGCAGAATATGTATGCCTTGACTCACTTTTAGGTAATAGTTGTAATTCTGTCCTGATGCCTACTTGACCCACCATAAGGTCTTTATCAACCTCATTAGGCTCTCCACCTCTGACAAGCATACCATATTTGACTTTACCACCATCACAAGCCCAACCACCAAGGTCTCTTGTATTAACACCAAGTGGATAAGGACTTATTGTAGCTACTGTTGTATTTAACCATCTCAACTGGTCAAGAGGCTTTAGTGTGCCTGCTGCATTAGTGGATGCAAATGGAGTGTCTATATTTGGTACTTGATTGTAATACGTGATACCATCAACAGTCTTACCAATAGGTTTAGTATTACTTTCCAAGGCAGTTGCAGGTGCATAATTCTCTATCTGTGATGTACTGTAATCATTTGGGTCGTAAGTCACATCATTGATAAAATTTCTGGGTGCTTCAGGACATTGATGCCAAGTGACTTGCTCAACACCGCCCCCAGCGGGTATATCATTGATTGCTCCAGACATCTCGCCCACAGTGTATGTATCGGTTTTTCCGTTTTTGGCTCTTATGGCATCAGCAATAGCTTTTATGCTTGTATCGTTATATAATTTGTTTGCCATCAGTATTTCACCCCATTTCCATCAAGAGACTGTATATAGCTGTATACCGCTCCGCTCGTGATAAGATTGTCGCTGTTCTGTGTTACTGTAGTATCGATGCCGAGCGCGTCTGTATCTTCTACGCCATCAACCTGTCCCATGACAGACAAGCCCTTGTTAAACTGCGTTTCCGTGCCTGTAAAGCCGCCGTCCTGCGCTGAGGCATATGCGGATTTGCCATCTTTGCCGTCGGTCACCGTTGCGGTTGTTGTGCCTGATTTGTCCGTGATGGTTATTACTGCACCATCGGCTGTTTGCTCAACTTTTGCCGTCGGACTGAAACCGCCGTCATCGCCTTTTTCGGCTATAAGCTGCCATGAGGAAGAAGTAGCGGGGTTTTTATTGTAGTTTTCCTCTTTTGCTATGTAGCTCGAGCCGTCGAGCGTTACAATGGCAAGATACGGGTATGTTGTTGTGCTGTTCCATTCGCCCATCGGCATAGGGCTTGTGGACAGCTTCATCCAGTATGATTCCCATCCGACAGTAACACCGGGTTCAACTATCCCCGTAACAGTGCCGTAGGCGATAAAGGAGACGCCGTTGTGCGTGACGATATTCAGCTTGTTGTATGTCACCGTGCTTTTCCATTCGCCTTTTATTACGGGAGAAACAATACCGATTTGCGTTGTTTGCGCTTGCATAAAAATTACCTCCTGATTTTATATTTTATCCCAGACTATGGCGTTTCGCCATGAGCCATAGATTTTTGCCACCCATACCGCAGAGCCGACTGCGGCATCCGATACGGTAGATTTGTACGGCAAGAAAAGCTCCGTCGCATCGCCTACGAGCTTCACGCCCATTTCCGAGCCGCCCACCGCCGCCGTCATTGTTACGGTGGCTTTGTAAAGCCGCAGGCAATCCCTTGTTTCCTCTCGGCATATTTCCCGTGCTATATTTTCTATAGCCGTGCGGATGTCTCTGCTGTCTTTCAGATTGTTTTTCATTATTTGCCTCCTGTAAAATCCGTCGAAGCCGTGACGGAAATTTGCGGATAGTCGTTTACACTCACTGCGTTTATACTCATCGCGCCCGTTTCGCCGAGCGGCAGCGTAAAGCCCTGTATCAGGTGCCTTTCTACGGGATGCCCCGCTTTGTCCTCGCGCCTGACCGAAATAAGCCTGTTTTCGTGCAGGTGGAATATCTGGTCGGTTTCGAGCGTTACCGTCTTTTGCAGTACCGATTTGCGTTTGAGATAGTATTTTGCGAGTGCCACGCACTGGTCGGCGTTCCAGTATTCGGCTTTGTCCTCGCGGTATAGCTTTCTGCCGATAATGTTTATGTTGGTATCGCTTTTCGGGTCGCGGTTTGTCGCTCTGCCGTAGACGGCATGTCCGGTAGCCCCCTCGCCCGCAACAATTACATCGTTTTTGACATCGGCATTTGCCCATGTTTCGGAGATTGAGAAAAGCATGTTCTCATTCGTCGAAAAATCCCATAATACAGGCTTTGCGGAATCGTCCACATCATCCTGCGAAGGCTCGATGCGGAGCGCACCCGTTGCATCATATCCGATAAGCCCCGCGATGCAATCGTTGAGGGCAAGAATAATCTGTGCGAAGCTCGAGCCACCGCTTTCGGAAATCGTGAACGGTACTGCCGTCATCTGCACATTCTCGGATACACTGCCGTCGCCCCTTGCGGCAAGATATGTTTTGCCGTTATAGTAGCTTGTAAAAACAGGCGCGACAGGGTCTATCATCCATTCCATGGGGAAATTTCCCGAAGCATAGCTGTATTTTGAGAGGCGGAGTATCGAGGCAATCGCATTAAAAATGTTCGTGCCGATATTTACCTGATATGTGTTCTCGAGCGTTCCGAGCAGAGAGCCGTCGAGATATGCCCATTTGTCGACAAGCTCAAAACTCATGGTGTTTGTGTCGTGAGACAGTGCCGCCGTAGGGTTTTTCAGGTAAAAAGTCCCCTGCGGCAGGTAAAACTCCGTGCCGTCGTCAAGAATAATGCCTTTTGAAAGCCTCACGCGCCTTCCGAACCAAATGTTGTTTACATTGTAGTCAAAGGCACCGTCAATATTCGATAAAACAATATTCGCGCTTCTCCGTGTACCGTTTTGCAGTGAGACATTCAGGCTGCCGTCCTGCAAAAAAGCCCTGCTGTCGTATTTGCCTCTCACGGGTCGCCTTGAATTTCCGTCGAGGAAAAACGCCACGGAATCATCAGGCTGGAGAAATTCGAGACGGGTGATTTTTCTTGCGCCTTTTTTCAGAGTTTGCAAATACTCGTTATATCTGTTTATCATTGTTCACCCCCTCCACGGCTGTAAGCTTTCCGTCATCGTCGGATATGGTAAAGAAAGCAGGAGATACATCATCCGGTGTTGTTGCTTTAAGCACACCGCCGTTGCCGTTAAACGGTTCTCCGCGCGACATATCGTCAATGCTGAAAGTAGTGCCTTTATAGTCAGCTGGATACATAAATTCAAGCTGCCCTGTTTCCATGTCTGCATCTGCCATTACTCGCGATACCATGTTCGAATTTGCCCATCCATCGTCCGCAGGAGTTTGAATGAGGACGGCTTCGCTTGCATCCCCTATTTCCTCCCACGAAATGGAGGCTATGACCTGCTTTCTTTCGCTTCCCACGGTGATTGTCTGCGTTACAGGTGCGGATATGCCAACCATATATAAGTTGCCTTTGGCATCTTTCAGAAAGAATGTTTTTGCGCCGCTTGAAATTGCAAAAAGCTTTTCCATCCGTTGCCATGTGTCGCCGTATTCCCCGAAATCCATATCGCCGATGAGGGCTTGCAGTGTGCCGCTTTTGCCGTGTATAGTCGATGGCTGTCGCCTGCGATACGGCGTAAAGTTTGCCATCATATTCGGCGTATTGTTGTTGGAAATTTCCGAGTGCTGAATATTATACGCAAATATCCATACATCGCTGACATGCCACACATTACGGTAATTGACATCTTCCGTTGCCTCCATGAGCATGTAAGAATCGATATTGTGCATTATAGGCTCTGAATCTATAGGAGTGTTCATAACATTTCTGTCAGCCGCTATGTAGACATCGTAAATATATGTTTCGTAGTTTCTTGCGCCGAAATCCCGAATTTGAGTAAAAGATGCAGGCAATTCATATATCAATTTCTTTATTGCCGAATTCCCGCGCTCTCGGCGATATATTCTGCTCGTTCTGGTGGGGTCTGTTGTGTTGTTAAGCCCCCACGATAGTAAATTAGCACCGTTTGATAACTGACTGACACGCAATTTCGCGCCCGTAGTGTCCATTTCGTAAGAGACTTCAAACGAATTCATGACACTTCTCTGAACACCATGTTCTGTCTGCACTGTGAGCCTTACAAAATATGTATTTCCTGCAACCAAGCCCTCAAGTCTATATTGCAAATCTCCTGTGGTCATTTTGCCCGTATCATCAAGCAGCTCGGAGGGCGTGTAACCGCTTGCCGAAACAGCACCCATGTAAAGCTGCCATCTCACCCACGATATCGCATCCCCCTGCGCCTGCCCGTATCCGCCCGAGATTGTTGTATACGCCTTGTATACAGTGACAGGTACGGCTATTGCAAGTGACGGTGCCGTGCGCGTGCGGAATACTGCGGGGGAGTAAAGATTTACAAAAGGCGTGCTTTGCACTGTGCCCCAGTAAATGGTTATGTTCATTTTGTATTCTGCACCATCGGTCAAGCCCCAATCGCTCCATTTTACGGGATTGCCCGAGCTGTCGGTAGGCGCATAGGTAAATATTTGCTGTTCGCCGTTTGCATTTGTGCCGTATGCGGGACATCCGTCCGTAGCGGTTACGCCGTGTACCTCCGTGCTTGCCGTGTCGTTCTTGCGTATCAAAATGCGAAAGCCCGTCATCGCATCCGTGCCGTTTATCTGCCACGATATGACTATAGCGTCGTTTGCCGCGACGGTTCCGTTGCCCTCACCTGCAAAAAGCGAGGGCGTTATGTTTGTTGCCTGAAATAAAGCCATATTTTATTGTTCACCTCTCTTTACCATTCCCTCACAAGGGGCATCTCACGCAGAAGCTCCGATATCGTATAGCGGTCTGCCTTCTCGGAGGAAATCGGCACGCCGTTTATGTATGTATTGCGTGACATGTTGCGATTGTCGTTCGCCGTATGGTTTTGCGTTATCACATTGCCGCGGGTAGGCATCGTATGCTCGAGCGCACCGTAAAGTATGCCGAGATTATTGCAAAAGTCCCTGAAAGCTACCGTATTCTGCGGATTGAGTATCTTTTCCGTGATGTCGGGCGGCAAAACCATTTCGTCCCGCTCGGTTGCCTTTATTCCGCCCAGCCCGTGAAGCACGCCGCCGCTGTCGTAAAGCTGATTTACACGATTGTTAGCGTTGCCCATTTGGTTACCGCCGTTTCGACCGCCACCATAACCTTTTTTGACTTCAAGTGATTCTTCGAACCCGAGAGCCTCCGCTCCTGCAGGGACGGTGTATGTGCCATCTCCATTGAAACGCACATCGCTCCTTTTGTAATACAAGCCGCCGATAGTGTCGTAAATATACGATTCGCCGTTGTATGTTCCGTTCATGTCAGAAGAAGGTATAAATGTTCGCTCGCTACCGTTTATACGGTTCAGACGGTTATTTGCCTCTACAGCATCAGGGTCTCCTGCTTCTACTCTGTCGCCATATTTATCCCAGAATGCGCCTGCAATGTCACCCCACGAAGCCGCACCCGAAGAGATTGTGTTTTTTGTATAGTCGGCATATGTATTGCCCAAGCCCTGTATTCGCGCTATTGCGTCGAGAATTTCAATGACAAACGGCGGTATGCCCGATGTGCCCATCACGTTGTTGTAGTAAGCCATCCACTCATTGATTTTGTCGTAGATGTCCTTCATCGGCTTTCCGGCATCGAGCATTCCTTTTATCTCGGCAATAGCCTTTTGCAGAAGCTCATCGCCGATTTTCTTTTGCACTTCGGCGAGCTTTTCCATAGCTTTTGCTATGTTTTCGGCATTTTTGCGTTCCTGCTCTGCGAGAGCCTCTATAGCCTTTTGCAGGTTCTTTTGCGCTTTCGCTATGTTTTGAGCGTTCTTTTCTTCCTGCTTGTGCAGAGCTTTTATCGCATCTTCGATATCTTTTTCGGCTTTCAGAATGTCCTTTTGCGCCTTCTCGACATTTTCACGCGCCTTCTGAACATTTTTCTCGTTTGCCTGCCATTCCCAAAGTCCCGATTGCTCGTTGAATACGCGAACATTCCGCTCGTTTATTGTATCGGCAAGCTCCTTTTGAGCTTTTATAAGGTCGAGCTTCTTTTCTTCGAGATTTTTCTCCTTTTCGGCTATGGCTTCGCGTTTTTCGGCTATAGCTTCCGCCGCGTCCTTTTGCGCCTGCAAAAGTTCTTCTTCCCGCGCAGCTATGGCTTCTTTTTTCGCGGCTATAGCCTCCTCCGCCGCCCTTTGAGCTTCAAGCAGATTTGCTTCCGCATCGAGTACCGACTTGCGGTAATTTTCAAATTGGTTGGCTTCCTTTTGCTTGTCTATCAGCCCTTGCAGAGCATCTTTTATTTGGTCATATTGCTCTTTGAGCTTTTTGGCAGGGTCTTCGGCATTGTCAATTTCCTTGTTGAGATTAGCCTGCGCCTCTTTAATTGCATCTACGCTGTCTTTGGTCTTTTTATAAGTTTCCATGACGGCAGAGACTTTATCGAGCTGTGCTTGCAGTGCCATCGCAACATTCATTAGAGTCTCTGCCGTTTCGGTTTTGCCATCGCGTAAAGCCGCACGATATTCAGAAAAAAGCTGCTGAACTATATCGGAAAGTTTTTTGTAGCTTTGATAATATTCCTCCGCACTTCTTGCGGTTGCCATTTTCGCTATGTCAGGAGCAAATTTAGAAGTATATCCCTCGATAGTATCATCATTTTCTATCATAGTCCAAACGCTGGTTACACTATTTCGAAATGATTTACCTGCTTTTTCAACTTCTGTTTCCGCCGCCTGTGATGCCCATAGCGCTTTCATTTCGGCAGCGAGAAGTTCCTGCTCTGTAAGATTTTTCAGAGCTTTGCTGTATTCCTCCGTGCCTTCCTTTAGGTCTTTGAGCGCGTCCTTTTTGTCTTTGGAAAGCAGCTTTACAAGCTTTTGCTCTACTTCATAGTATTCATCGGTTTGCGGTGTCAGCTTTTCATATTGCGCGGCGAGAGCTTTCAGCTCTTGCGTATTGTCGCTTATGGCATCCCATGTCTCTATGGCTTCAAGGCGTGCTTCATGCTGTGCCTGCTTATATGCGTTGATAAGTCCGATAACCTGCGATACAGCCATTATGGCAACGCCTATCCAGCTGATAGTCGCCTGTAATGCGGCGGCACTTGCGGTAGCGGCATCCATGCCCGTTTTTAAGGCTTTGAAGCCGCTTACAAGATTGCTTAAACCCGAAGATATCTTACCGCTGAATGTTACAAGCAGCAAGCCGCCGAGCTTTCCGATTACGCTGGAGAGCCCGCCCGTATATTTTATCAGAGTGAGCAATCCGTTTCCGATTTCAAGCAGTGTCTTTTTGAATGCCAAAAATCCCTGCTCATCGTTTGCGAGTTCCTGCCATTTTGCCTTGAAAATATTCAGCTTTGCGGTATATGTGTCCATATACTGCTCGTTTTCTTTGAGAGAGTAGCCCTCCGCATTGTTCATGTTGTCGAGCGCGGTCTGAACATCTTCAAAGTTCTTCATCAGGGCGATAAAGTAGTTTTTGCGGTATGTGCCTGCCGTGTCATATACACCCGTCATGCTGTCGTATATCTCGGAAAGCTCTTCGCCGAGTGCAGATTCTATTGTCTGTCCCTCTTTTGTTTCAAAAAAATCTGCGAGTTTGTCCGCCTGCTCAGCGGAAAGATGATTAAGCTCTTTTGACAGGTGTTCCCAAACATCAAGAATAGAGGCTGCGCCCATTCTGTATTCATCGACAATCTTTTTCATGTCGGTGGAGAGCGAAGCATACATACCCAGAGCTTTAGGTTTCATTGTATACGCAAGCAGAGACTTAACCGCCGTGCCGAGCTGTTGCCCGCTCGCGCCCGTTGCACCCGAAAGTGCGGTGATTACGGCAACGGTTTCTTCAAGGCTCATTTTCGCCTGATTTGCATAAGAGCCGACTTTTTCAAGCGCGAGAAGCAGTTTCTGCGTCGATACGGGGGCATTGTCAGCCGTTTTGTTGAGTATATCGATTATGTATGTCAGCTCGTCCGCGCCCTTGCCAAACTGCGTCATTATGGCTATAAGCCCATTTGAGGCTTCTTCCGCATCCAGCTCCGCAACATTCAGCGCGAGAAGTGCCGCTTCCGTTGCCTTTACGGAATCTGACCATGTCATGCCCGAGCGTGCAAAGTTTGTAGCTATATCCGCCGCATTTTCAAAAGTCTGTCCGAAGTTCTGTGCCAACTCATAGAGCTTCTTGGAAATTCTGTCGTTGAGAATGTCCTCATTAAGTACTCGCTTTATTTCGATAATGCGGTTTTCCGTCTCGATAAGTACCTCATCTATCGAGCTTATGGCATCGCGTATGGCGTTCAGCGGTTTCATTACGAGCGTAGCCACAACCTGCCATTTCAGAAATGCCGCCGCATTGTCAAGCAGAGTGGCACCGTTTTTACTGACCGCTTTTTGATTTTCGTTTACGGCTTTTGATACCTCGCGGATGTTCTTTGCCGCGTTGTTTGCTTTTTCTCCCGTAGTGCGGAAAGCGTTTGAAAGCGCGTTCAGCTGGGAGGTGAGCTTGCCGTTTATTTCTATTTTCTGCAGGTTTGTAAGCGGCGTTTTAAGCTTTTTTACGCCGTTTACAAGGTTGGCAGAGCCTTTGCTTGCCGCATCAAAGCTCTTTGCCAAAACATTCAGCTGTGCCGTGAGCCTGCTGTTTATATCTGTTTTCTGCAGATTTGCAAGCGGCTCTTGCAGCTTGGATATTGCTGTTTTCAGCTTCGTCAGGCTGCTTTGCGCCGATGCACTGTTAAGCTCTACATTTAGTAAAATCTGCGCCATTTGCGCCTCCTTAGATTTTGTATTCGTCCAGTCCGTCTATGCCCCGCGTGCCCGTCACCGTATAGCCTTGCGCCGTCATCCCGTTTGCAAATGCACTCATTATGCGCCCGTCCTTGAGGTCGTCTATCATGCTGTTCCAGAAGGGGCGCGGCGGGATGTTGTCTCCCCAGTTGTAGCCCTCGGCTTTTTGCAGGATATAGATGAGATGGTCGCCGAATATCTGATGATTGTACGGCGTATTCTCGCCCTCCGGCTCATAAGAAAAATGCAGGCTGTTTCCTACAATTTCGGATGATATATTGCCCTCGTCCTCAATCGCCCTGCCGCGTTCTGTATTCCCGCGGCGGCGCGTGTAGTGTTCGGGAGTGTACGCACCGAATAGATTGCTTTGCAAATGTTTTTGCAGTGCGTCTCTGATTTCGGCACTGACATATTCCAGCGCATATGGAAATTTTGTTTCTATGTCCGCGAGAATATCTCTCAAATCGGCTTCCGCGCCGATTACGGAAATGCTCGATGTTATCATGTGCATGCCACCTTTTTTAAAAAATGTCCCGTCCCGAAAGCCGAGACGGGACATTCAGAAAATTACGCCGTTACCGTTACATTGCAGTATGCGACAAGATTGCCGCCGGTACTGCGCGTAAGCGTTACCGTGATTTCGGTTGTGCCTGCGGCAATACCCTTTACAAGCCCGTTCGTATCAACGGTTGCCGTTGCGGGTGTCTTGGAAACGTATGTCAGGTCGGAATATACAGGCTGTACGGTAGAGCCGTCGGGCATGAAGTACTTCACGGGTACTCTCTCCGTTGAGCCTTTGGCTACAGTTATTCCCTCGCCGATTATCGCGAGTGCCTCTACGGCGGATGTTGTGCCGCTGCAGGGGACGTACACATAGTATGCGTAGTTGCTGTCGTTGTTGCCGCAAGCCGCGCAAGCCATAGCGTTGTCGTCGGGCGCGAGAGCCTGCCATGTGAGCGCGGTTGTGCTGTTGCTTGTCTGATTGCCGCTTATGCCTGCATCGCCGCCGAATTTTACGCGGGGAACATTGACATAGAGATAGCCTGCGAGGGGGCTGTTGCTTGTCTCGCCGTTTACCTTGGCAAAAATGCCGTACTTGAGCGTGAGTGCGAGAACGGCGGGATTTGCGGAAGTGGGCAGCCCGAGATACTGTGTGGACGCGCTCTGCGTGAAGTAGAATACATCGTACTGCTTGCCGCTTATGGCGTTGAAGCCCGTCACCTGCTTTGTTGTCGGGTCGATGTAGTAGTTCGCACCAATGTACTTTGCGGCGTTGTGCTCGCGCAGTGTGCACCAGCATCCCGTGTCTGTTGCGGGCTGTGCATAGTCCTTTACGGGCGTTTGCGTAACGGTGAGAGCCGCGCCTGTTGCGGTGATGGTCTCGCATACGGGGGTAATGCCGTTGTAGCCCATCGAGCCGCCTGTCTGGAGCTGACGCAGACCGAGAGAAAATGCCTGCGATGTGTAAGAACCCGAAAGTCTTGTTGTATCGGGTATGAGGTCTACAAGCTTGTTCAGGAAGCCGCCTTCGACTGCCTGAAGGTTGAATGTGTAGTTGATTGCGCCCTCGGAGGGTATGTTGTCGTATGCCACGATATTGCCCGTTGCGGGGTCGCGCACCGTCATTTCCACAAGACCCTTTGCAATGAGATTGGGGTCGCCGAAATTGAAGATTGTGTTCATTATTTTTCTCCTTTACTTGTTAAATACTTTTCCTATTTCGGACAGCGGCATCGTGCCGCATTCGTCCGCTTTGATATCAAATTCCCAGCATGGCGCGGGATTTCCTTTTTTGAATGATACCATTCCCGAGAGTTCTGCTGTGCCGTACATCTGATATCGCTTGTCACGCTGAATCGCTTTGCGTCGGTTTTCAAATTCGCGCACAGTCCATTCGTTTATATCGCGTTCTCTTATGCCCGATTGATAGGCAACGGAAGCTATGAGGTCATCGGTGTTTATATCGAGGCTTATATCGTTGTCGGATTTTGCCAGAAGCTCTGCGTCCTTTACAAGCTCCGCATTTTCGCTTTCGTCCGGCAGCTTTAGTCCGTTTTGCTCGGCTATAAGCGGTCTGATGATATTTGAAAATTCGCGTGCAGTCACCCTGACGGCTTTCCCGTTTTGAAAAAATTCAAGCTCCGAGAGGCTTATTCCTTTTTCGTCTCTGATTACGGTAGCATGCTCTAATATTTCGCCCATGTCAAATCCAATCCGCAGGGACAGACATGTAAGCGTCAATATTCGGGCGAATATTCCCGCCGTGGGATTGCCTTCGAGTGCCGCGTCGGTTTCCATTGCAAAAACAGCCGAAAGATAGTTGCGGCATGAATACTTGACAGGGAGCGTACCCAGCCGCAGAAGTAAGGCATCTTTGCAAGCCGAAAATTCCTCGTAGTTTTCCATTGTTATCGGGTAAAAGCAAAGCCCGCACGCCTCTGTTGGTTCTCCGTTCCGGATTGCTTTGCTTCTTATGGACTTATGCGCGTTCATCTTTTCCGTGAGCCTCCGATTCGTTTCGTCTCACTCTGTATTGATAGCATTCCCGCGCACCGTCGGTATTTTCTGCCCGCCCCGAGCAGGCGCAGAAGTGCTGATGTGCGCAGAATGCGCCGAGTGCCGATTTTTCGTCATTGAGATTTGTCGCCTTGTCGATAAGGTCTGCGCATATGAGATAGCGCAGATGAGTAAGCCGTTTGCTGTAAGGGCATATGTACTTGTCCATATTCAATATCCCTCCAGCTCTATTGTCGTGCTTATCTGCCGGTTGCCGCAAACCGCCGTAACGGTTAAGGGAACATCGCTCGATTTCAGACAGCTTATTTTTACGGCGTTGGATATGCCCATCAGCTCGCCGCTCTTTATTTCGAGAGATGCCACGGCGTATCTTGCGTCGTCGCTGTACTGTATGAGAGAGCCACTGTCCGCAATCTGCAGCTGTGAGCCTGTGTACTCGTCTCCCGCCGTATAGCTGTGCGTCAGAATGCCGTTTCCCGCATTTGCGTCCGCTATGGAATTGAGTATGTCATCGGAGGCTATGGGCGTAATCGAGTAGCATTCCGGCAAAGCACCCGAGAAAAGCCATGTTACGGGTCGTGCGGTGGAAAATCCGCCGTCAAATCCCGTTGCGTTAAGTATGGCGTCGGTGTATTGCTTTATACTCACGGGCACGGCACCGCGGAATTGCAGGTTTTCTTCTCCGTTTGTGCTTATTGTCACCTCCGCCGCAGCCGATACATTCGGGTTTTGCAGGAGGGTGGCGGTTATCACGGCAGTACCTGACTTTATGCCCGTTACAAGCCCGCTTTCGCTGACCGTAGCCGTTTCCTCATCCGAAGAAGTCCATTTCCATGTCAGAGGCATATCATCGGGGCTTTTGGCTTCGCCGTTTACTCTGAAAATCGCGTTCAGATATGAAGGTTTTCCTATAGCCAAATCACGGTTTCCCGAAATTTCCGCGGTGAAGCTGTTTGCATTGCCGCCCGCTATAAAGTTTTCGGTCACGTCATCGGTTATGTTCGGCTCTTCTATGCGCACGGTGAATTTCAGCAGGTGGCAACTGTCCCTGTCGCCTGAAAATTCCTGCATGAAGTCGGTAAACCCGGTTATCCTGTAGGGCTTTGTGCCGAGGACTATGCGCATGTTGTGCCCCAGCCTGCGCGTGTTTTCGTTAAGCTGTGCGGTTATGTTGAAATAGCCCTCGGGGAGCATCACATTCTGTCCCTTCACATCCGCGTTTGCCTGCATGGCATAGCTCTCGGCGATTATCGGCTCTGTTATTACATTGCCGTAGTCGTCATAGCTGTTGTATGAGGCGTTGCACCTTGTGATGAGCGCAGTGCATCTTGCGCTTGACATATTGGACGGCATTGTGCATATCCATGTACTGCCCATCGTTTTTATCTTTGCGCCTATGGGGAAGTAGTCTATGCGTTCGCTGTCGAAAAGAATTTCCTTGTAGTCGTCCGTTCTTTTGGCAACCTTTGCCGAAGCGTCGAGGTTTTCCGCAAGCCGCACGGTTGTTTCCGTCCATTCGTAAAAATCCGGCGTTAAGCCCTGAACGGCGGCGGAAACATAGTCGGTGGCGTATTTTGCCCGCTCCGCGTCAAATTTTACCGTCCGCGGTGCCATATATTGCCTGCGCCTGTCGGCATACTGCGGCGGCGCGTTGCTCTGCGGCACATTTACCGCCGTGCGAAAGCCAAAACTCTGCTTTATGTATTTTTCACTCTGATTCACGTTTTTCACCGCCTTTTGCAGCATTTCCGCGGAAAATCACATTTTCCCCTTCGTAATAGATTACTGCGGCGTTTTTCCCGTCTGCCCTGCATTCAAAGGCAAGCCCGCGTCCTTTTGCTCCTGCGGTATATGCGGCGGAAAGGAGCTTTTCAAGCTCTTCCCGCGTAAATTCCGCTTTTCCGTTTTTGCCGAAGCTTATGTCGGCGATTATATTCTGCATGCTTTCCTCCTCATCCCAGCCTTATGTTCGGGTTGTTCCCGAAGAGCGGCATGTTTTCAAATTCGGTATGGCTTTTATTTGCGGTAGTGGCGATTTCAAGCGCAATAGTGAGCCGCCTGCCCACATTTGTGTCTCCGTCGAATATAGCCTTGCTTCCGCAGTCGGGATGCTTCGATTTTGCCATGAAAAACGTGCCTATGCCGTCCATTGATACGCCGTGCAGAGCCTCTATGATAGCCTGCTCTATGGCAAAGCAACGGCTGTATTCGTCGCTTTTCGTATTGCTCTCATAGGTGTAGTGCGTCCAGATGAAGAAGTTCACGCCGATGCATATCTTAAATTCGTCATTCGACGGCACCGTCCGTCCCATGTAGACGTAAATCCGCGTCTGCGCATCGGTCTGCGCGGGCTTTATGTATACCTGCGGGATAAGACGATAGCCTTTGTCGGTGGGCGGTTTCTCGGGGCTGTCGGCATCGAATACAACGCTCATTTTCTGCTGTATTGTCGGCAGCGGCTCGCCGAGAGGCTTTGCGCCGTCATAATAGAGATATTTCCATAGGCGGCACCGCGAATATGCGTTGTCATCCGGAGGCATGTATTCCCCTTTCGGCGCGTCAATCAGATAGTCGCAGATTTTTCTCGGTATTTTTTCCGCACCCTCGAGTTTAAAATAACTGTCCTGAACGCAGAGATACGGATACCACTGCGTATATGCCTCGCTCATGATTTTTCACCCTTTTTGTGATTTTCCGCCGCCTTTTCTTTTATCGCCTTCTGCTTTTCGCCGAGTTCATTCGCCGCCTTTTTGAGCTCATCATAGAGCTTCTTCACGTTTTCGGGGTCTGCCATTATCGACATTCCGGCTGTGAAACGCGCTATGGAATCGTTTTCCGTGCATCTCTGATTGTATATTTCGATGTTTACCGCTTTTTCAAGCTCCTTGTAGTCGGCAAGTATCGCAAAGGCGATTTCTTTTACCTCTGCGTCCTTTTTGAAGCCCTCGAGTTGCGCCGGCAGACGGGAGGCGGCATAGATGTCATAGTCGTTCTCCGTGAAAGGTGCCGTCAGCTCGATATCGAGGTAGAAGGTCAGGAGCACGGACATCAGCTGCATCTGCTTTATCGCGTAGCTTTCGGTTTTCAGATAAGGGAGAGCGAGTATCTTTTCGCCCTCTTTGTTTTGCTCCGCCGTCGGTGCTTCGCAAAGAACGTTCTTCGCTATTGTCGCCGCCACATCGGCTTTCGTACCGATAGGCATGTAAGTATTTGCTTTTTTGAGCATTTCGCGGGTTATGATAAATTTCTCCATATTTTACCTCACAGTTTAAGTATTCCTCTCGGAAAAGTCTGCTTATACCAGTCGTTTTGTTCGAGCTTCCGCATTTTGCTGTAAAGCTCATTTTCCGCATCGCGGTAGGTTCTCCGGCTTTCCGCCATGTGATTTGCCGCGTTCTGCTGCTTGAATGCCTTGTCCTCCGTTTTCGGCACATTAGAGAGCCAGTTGTTTTTTTCGCGTTTAAGCCAAGCTACCTCAAAGCAAAGCCCGAGAATGCTCATTACCTCTCTGTTCAAATTTGCTTCGAAGCGTCCGTCCGTGTAGAAATCGAAGTCAAATACCGTTCCCTGCGGCACGGTGCGGCTTTCCCCCGCATTTATCGTTACGGTGCCGTTTTCCGCGTCGTATGTGCATATGGGCGAGGGCTCATACCATGCGTCTCCGAGCGAGTTTACGCGTACCGTCTGCGCCGCAAAGAGTTCATAGCCCGTATATCCGGAAGGCAAAGTGATTGTCAGCGGCTCTGTCAGCTCCGCTTCCGTCGCATATCGGTAGGTTGTGAATGCAGGCTCGGTGAAGCGCGGCTTTTCCGATGTGCCGAATAAATATTCCGGCATTTCGGGCGGAGTGCTGAAAAGCCCTATTTTGGAATTGAGATATCCCCACATAGTCCATGCGTAGGAGGGCGCGTCGGCGGCTTTTTTTTCCGTGAGCCTTATATCGTCTATCAGAGGCTCGCAGTATTCTGTTATTATTTTCAGTATAGGTGTGGGCATCTGCTTCCTCCTGATTATTCGGCGGCTTCCGCAAGCCCCTTAGCCATATCTTTGAGAATGGATTTGAACATTCCCTCGGGGTCTGTTTTCTTTGAAACTTCATTGAGCTTCTGCACGAGATACTGATTTATGCGGTTGTCACGCGCCATATATGCGTCGATAAAAAGCGTTGCGATAAGTTGTTTGTGCCGGTAGCAGGCTTTGTCGAAAATCGCAAGGATTTTCTCCTCGGGCATGTCGAGCAGTCTGTGATAGATGTCCGCGCCGAGAAGCTCGCCGTCGGTGTATTTCACGCCGTATCTTTCTCTCTCCTCGTCCGTCATGCCGTCAAGGATTATGAGGCGTCTGTCTTTAAGCCTGCGAAGAATATTCGGAGTGAGATTCTGCAGAAATTCTCTTTTGTTTATGTCTCTTGTGCCGCCTCTGCCCTGTATCTGTCCGAGCTTTTCGTTGAGAGGTACGGTAGAGCCCTCCGCCACGCATCCCATATAGAGCAGTGTGACCGTTTCATCTGCCGGTCTGTATGCCGCCTGCTGTTTTGCTATGCCCGCCACTGCGTCCGCAACAGCCTTGTCCACCGCCTCGGCAATCATCTTTTCAACCTCGGATGCGTTGTAGGTCTTTTCGGTCTTTTTTTCCGCAGTCTCGGCGGGAGTTGCCGCGGCTTTCGGCGTTGCCGCTTTTGCCTTGCCTGTGTTTGTCGCTTTTGTTCCGGTTGTTTTCTTTTCCTCTGCCATTTTTGTTTTCTCCTTTGGAAAATTTTATTTTTATTTTCGGGAACTGCGGGAGTTGCACCCGCCTGTTCTGCTGTTCCCGTGACGGGGGCATTTCTGCCCCCATTAAGCGCGTGCTTATGCCTTAATCTGGAATATCTTGGAAGAAAATGCAGGTGCGATATCGCATATGATTGTCTCGGAGATATGTACCTTCATATCGGCGGATTCCGTAGGTGTAAATTCGATTGTGATGGGCGAGCCGTCGGCAATTACGCCTACCATGGGCGCATAGCCTACCTTTGCCACGATGTAGATGTTCTCCTGTGTCGGGTCGTCGAGGCTGATAAACTGCGGGTTGTAGTTCTGCGTGCCGGGTACTACGGCGAGACCGACCTCCACGAGGTCTACGCCCGCAACATTGCCGAGGAAGCCGTTGCGGACATATTCAACGCCGATTTCGCCCTGAATGCCTGCTACGGCACCGCCTGTGCCGACAGTGGGAAGTACCTGTGAAAGTCCGGCAAGCGTGCCGAGTGCCATGAGCTCGGTGCGTCTGACGCCGTTCAAAGCGGAAGCTTTCATTACAGCCTCATTCCAGTGCTCGGGAGTATAGCCTTCAAGGATATTGCCTGACGGCAGATACTTAGTGTTTGTAATGGCGGATTTGAATTTTTCGACCGTTGTTGCAAACATCTTGTTGATTGCGCCGCGTGCGAAAGCGGAATAATACCTGCCTGCCTCGCCGTCTATGACATCCTGATACCACTTTATGCTTGCCTTTGCGGTATAGGGCTTCGGAGTGAGCGCAATCTGGGATTTGTAGAGATACTGCTCGGGCTTGCTCGATACGGAACCCCAAGAATCATCCTCATAGAGGAAGAAATCGTTGGATTCGATGTCTATGAGCTTTGTCTCGCCGAGCCTGCCCGTAGTCCATGAGATTATTCTGTCTGTGGGAGCGTCCATGTATGCGGGAAGAAGCGGATAGATTACCTCTTCCGTGATGGTCTGCAGAGCTCTCCAGAACGTTCTGTCGCGATAGAGACCTCTGTCCTTGGCTACCTCGTCCATTGTGGAATAGGGCTCTTTGCCTATGGCTCTGTTAGCCTGTGCAGCGCAGAAGAGTACTGTGTCTACCCAAGTGTTACGCGAAAATGTAGCGTAGTCCTCGACCTTGGAATTGTACTTGAAGGGGTTGTTTGCATCTGCGTTTACGCATTTGCCGAGATATTCGGCTGCGGCAATTCTGCCGCAGCTTATAATCTTGTTGCGGTCAAGAGTATGTGTTGCACCGGAAGCGGCGCATACCTTTATCTGTTCGTTGTTTGCCGATGTATAAGAAAAAATATCTCTCGGCAGATTGTTAAGAACTTTTCCGTTCATTTTTATTCTCCTCTCGTTTTCTTATGTACTTATCAGGCGGATGCCTTTACACTGCGCAGACATTTGCAGGTTATCTTCTGACCCGCGTCGAATGTGCCCTCTGTAAATCTCTTGGAAATATCGACTATCTCAAAGTAGACACTTCCGTCTGTGGGAGCGGCAGCGGCGGCAACGAGCTTGCCGTTTGCGATTGTCGCGTAGGGCGTGGCTGTCAGACTTGTGGGAAGGGTCGAAAAGTTTTCGCTGCCCCAGTTGTAGCTTTCGCCTACGATTATTTCGGTAAAATCGCCTCTTTCGTCTGCAGGGAGCGGAAGTCCGAGGGTCTTGCCGGGGATGTTGATTACGAGGTCTCCCGCCGTTGCCTTGTTCACATCGTATGTATTGCAGGCGTAAAGACCCGTATGGTCGCCTGTGAAGCCTGCGACAGTACCGTTCGTAGCCGCTACCATGTACCAGCTGTTTCCGTTTTTGAGCCCTGCTGCAGAGTAGCCCTCGAGGGGAAGTCTGCCCTTTGTTACGCAAAGAAAACCTGCCTGGCATTCCGCCGGTGTAAAGGTATCGCCGCTGAAAGAGCCGAATTTACCCGTTACGTTCTGAAGGTTGTTTCTCTGCGAGTTTGAAATATATACTTCAAATCTGTAATTAGCCATGTTTTTTCTCCTTATCTTTTATTCGTCATTTCGTCAATCATCGCCTGAACATCGTCGGAGTCTTTTTCCGTATTGTTCTCGGCGTTGGTATCCCATGCGTATTTTTTGTTCGTCTTTGCTTTTGCGGCTTCGCGGATTTTCGCCATGCATCTTGCGTCTACATCGCCGCAGGCACGCTCTTCGCCGATGAATTTGCCGTCCTTTGTCTCCATTGCGCAGTATTCGTCGATTTTTTCATCCGTCAGAAGGTCTGCGCAGTCGTCCTCGGAAAGGTCGATGTTTATGCAGTTTTCGGAAATGCGCGTTCTGACAGCGGCTTTCACTGCCTCTCTTCTGCGCTCGGTTTCCTGTGTCTGAAGCTTTTTTATAACACCCTCGAGCGTTGCCTTTGCCTCATCCTTTTCCGCATTGTCCTTTTCAAGCTCATTTATGCGGGAAATGAGCTTTTCGGTGATTGTTTCAACGGGAACTTCAACTTTTGTTTCCCCGTTTGCGAAAATCGCCGTTGCGGTAGCTTCGATTCTCGCGCCGTCCCTTATCTCTTCACCGTCCTTTTCCGCTGTAGAGAGATACGGAACGCCGTTTGCGGAAAGCAAAGCTACGGTGTTCTGGTCTACGGCAAGCACCGTATAGCCCGTAAACTTTTCTGCAAGGTCATTCAGTTTCATGTTCTTTGTTTTCTCCTTTTTTTCGTTATTTTTTTGCGGATTTTTGTTTTCGGCATTGAGGGAGGCTACGCGAAGAGTAATCTTCTTCACCTCGTCGGCACCCATTGCGGCAAGCGCGCGGATATTTGCGCTTGCAACGGCAGGGGCGATATCATCGCCGAGTATAGTTGTTCCGAGTATCCGGTATTTGGTAAATACTTCGATGTTTCCATCCATGTGCATCTCGTCAACGAGAGTTTCAATAGAAACGCTCATTCCCTCCGAACCCTGTTTCCGGAGCTTTTTGACGAGTTCCTGCGCATACCATTTCCACAGATATCCCGTGCCTACTATCCATTCGATACCGTCGATAATTTGAATGCGTACATCGTCCTCTACGCGGAAATTACCGACTATTCTTTCTGCCGTGGAAGCCATGAAGGACGCACTCACATTTCCGTTTTCGTCTATGTATTCCTCGAAATTGTGACCGTCGCCTATTTTCTCCCCGACATATGCCACGAGAATGGGAGTGTCCGCAAAAAGCTTGCTGTGCTCCGCTATATTCTCATAGCGCCAGTTGTTACGATTTGTCTTTCCGTTCAGCAGCCGGAGTTCAACTCTCTGCCGCAGTCCGTCGGTTTCGGCAAGAACGCGCAGCTCTCCGCGAACGGAAACGAGCCGCGCCGTTCCCGCGCCTGATACGGTTTTTATCATTCGGTTTTCTCCTCCTCATTCAGTCGTGATTTACACCAGCCGTCAAAGCTTGTTTTGCTGCCTCCGTCGTTTGCCCACCTGAACCAAAGCTCGAGGAACATTTTGCCCTCTGCGCTGTTCCTCAGCATAAGCTCCTCGGTTTTGAGAGACATTGCGCGAAAATCGGGTGTATCCGTCGCTTTCCGGAATTTCTCCAGTGCGGCATTTATGCCGTCAAAAGTCTGCATGATAAGCTCGAACACGTCATCGAGGCTTTTGAGCGATTCGCGCCAGTCAAGCTCATCCGTGCCGGGATATTCCGCCATGAGATGGTTTTCATGGAGCATATCGCCGAAAGCGTCAAATCTTTTCGGAAATTCATGCGCCTGCCTGTGGATAATTTCGGAAAGGTAAATCATTCCCTGCTCGATGTAAACATATTCCTGCGTTGTGTCAAACCACCTGTTGGCATTCTGGTACATCCGTATAACGTCGCGCATCGGCTCTCGCAGCTCCGCAAATTTCGGATTGTCAAAATTATAAATTTCTTTCGGGTTCATTCTGTCACCTCCGTTCTTTTTCCTGTCAGCCTGCCGCATCTATGCTTTTTTCGTTGCCCTCGGTAACCTTTTCGTTCTGCGGTCTGCCCGCCTGCGGAGGCAAGCCGCCGTTTTGTTCCTGCTTCATCGTGTAGGAGGTTACGGGCGGTATGAGCATGTCGAGTATGCCGCTTTCTTTTACCACATTCATCATCGATATTTTGTCCGTAATGCTCTGAGCGTCGAGCGCGGCAAGTATGTAATGCGCCGAAATGTCGCCGTTTGCTATCGCCGCCTGCGCATTCTTGCGCGTTTCATCGTCGGTGTATATCGAGCCGAACATGCGAAAATCCCATTCGCAGGTAAGGTTAAGAGCGGAATACAGATAATTCATCATTCTCTCGAAGCCGCGGTATATCTGCTCGCTGTATCTGCTTTCGAGCTTTGCGGAAAGCTCCGCCTGCCCTGCTTTTACATCGTCGTCCACGGGTATCACGCCGGAAAGCCCCGCCTTTGCCATGCCGTATTTGTTGAACGAGGATGAAATGTTGTTCGCATTGGCACTTTCGGCAAAATCGTGAGATTTTATGTTTTCCACAGGAGCCATGTAAAAGGCACTGCCGCCCGTGTTGTTCATAAGCATCAGCGTGTTGAAAAACTGCTCAAACATTGCCCTGCCGCCGAGCGACAGCCTGTAGGCATCATCCGTTTTCGAGCCGTCGTCGCTGTAATACGGCATTTCGCCCGTGAATATTTTTATAAGCGGGTTGAGAAGCAGAGAGAGCTGCGCCGCCTCGTAATCGCTCTGCTGTGCGTATGTGAGCATCAGCCCCGCAAGCGGCGGAATAACTGCGGATGTCGTATCGTCTATCTCAAAAGTCCATACGCGGTCTATGGGAAGCGATACGTAATAAGCCCATGTGCCGTTCTGCATAAAGACTTTCGGGTTTCCGGCGGCGTTCCTGCTCACATTGTGCGGATAGAAAGGTATTTTCCCGTTTTTGCACGGCACGCTCGCATATACGAATTTTCCCCTTCGCCCCGCGCCTTCAGGCTCGGTGAACATCCTGCCGAAATCATCGAGATAAGGTTCAAAGAGGTCGCCGAACTGCGTTACATCCGTCCCTATCTGCATGAAGTACATCATGTTGAACGATATCGTGTAGCCCGATATGTTGTTGAAGCCGATGATTGTACACCAGTCCTGCGGGAGCTGCTGCATGAAGGCATAGTTTACTTTGTTGTGGATTTTGTCCGTGCTTGTGCGCAGAATGTAAAAAACCTTGCCCTCGGTTATAGCCTGTCCGGCTATTCTGTGCGCCTGAACATCGGGTCGCAGAGCTTTATTCAGCTTGTCGATAAGGCGAGCTTCTCTGATAAATCCTTCCGATTTTGCCTTTTCCGCGTCGATGTACAGCGGCTTCACATAATACCGGTATGTGGGGATGTCCTGATATGCTTTCGTTATTTTGTAGTATGGATAAGCCGTCCATTTGAGTATTTCGCTCGTCTGTCGCAACGCCCTTTCATTTCCGTAAGGGGCACGCAGGAAAGCACCGATTTCTTCTTTCGTAAAATCCGCGGGCAGCGAGGATATAGCCTTTACGCGCCTGTTCTGCAGCTGTGGCATGTTGGCAAGCCCGAGACCTGCGCGGGCAAACGCCGATGCCATGCTGTCGGCGGAAAGATTACCGCCGTATGCCCCGATTATGTTGTTCATACGCGCAAGCAAGCTGCCGTATGAGTTGGCGGCGGGAGCATTTTTCTTTGTCTCTTCCATTGTTTCTCCTTTTCAGCAAATATTTTGGGCTACGGAAATCGCTATATCGGCTATCTCGCGCAGACCGCGCAGAGATGTTATTTCGATATAGGCTTCTATGATATCGAGAAATATTCCTGCGATTTCGATTTTATCGTATTCGTAGTCGTATTTTTCGCACAGAGATGTGATTTCGCCCTCTATGCCGTCATAAGTAGCCCGTATTTTCCTCGTTTTGGAAAGTCTGTCGCGTATCTCGCATATGCACTCGCCGAAATCATAATCCTGCATTGTCAGCCTCCGCTTTCAGCTCTTTTTCAAGATTGGAGCAAAATTCATTCATTACTGCGACTGTGCCTGCGGTGCTTGCGCTTATTTCGCGTGCCGCTTCGCCGATTGCGTTTACGGCAATTTCCATTCGCGCATATCTGAGCCAGTCGCGCTCGGTCTTTTTCAGTTTCGCCTCGTTTTCGGCGGGCACGCGTCCGAGCGGCAGGTCTGTATTGTCGCTGTATACCAGCAGGTAGCCGCTTTCCGGCGAGTAAAACGTATATTTTTCGCCCTCCGGCATGTCATCGAGCTTTCCTATGTAAAGCGTATAGTTTTTTATAGTCATCATCGTTTCCTCAATGCCAGCAGATTTGCCCGTGTGCCGCTTGCCTGCGGTGCGCCGGCGAAACCGCCGTTTTTGTATTTTTCTATTTCAGCTGCCCAGCTTGATTTTGCCTGATATTCCGTTTTCTTTATCAGGGTTTCCAGAATTTGCGCAAACCGTAAACCGTATTTCGTTGCCGACCAGTCGTCTCGCTGTATTGCTTTGGATTTTCGCTTCTCTTTGAGGGTAATACCGCTCACTTCGGTTTTCAGGTTCTGTATCTGCTGGCAGAGCTCATCCGTCTTGCGGTAAGGAAGCGCAATCTGCGCGTCCTGCGCATCGTTTTTTATGCCGTTCATTACCTTGTATGCGGCTACACCGTCGAGTATCGAAGCCGTCAGCAGCTCCACATTGCCCTGCTCAAATTCGAGCTGCGCATATCGTATCATTTCTCCCTCTTCATCGGCGGCACCGCGCGTGCCCGCCTTGAGCGGATAGATTACGGGCAGTGCATTCGGCTGTTCGATATCCGTATAAGCCATGTGGTTGTAGGTGCAGAGCGGCGGCATGCCGTCAGCTGGAGGTTTCATGAGCTCGTCCACCACGTCCTTGCCGACTGCCCGCGCATCGACTACAAGATATGTGGTCTGCGCTCCGTTTTTGCAGTAGCTGAAATAAAGCCCTCGGAGCTTCTGCGCCTGAAGATACGCCGTTTTCGGCGGCGGGTAGCTGTCCACGTAGACAACCTGCTTTCTGTATTTGTCACGCTTTGCTATGCTCTTGTAGCGCGTGAGCTTTATAACGGCATCCGCGCATTTTGCGTTTCGCGTTCCCGTTTCATAAGAAACGTCGTGTGCCACTATGTAAATCGCGTTGTTGTCGCCGCAATGGTACTTTTCCATCGTCATGAGTTTTCGGCTTCTCGAGAGAACGTCGTCGGGTATCATCGGGTTTTCGCTCGACCCCGTGTATCTCGCGCAGGCTTCGCGAAGCCAGTTTTCCGCGCTCAGGCTTCTTTTCATATCCTTGAAGTAGCCTATGTCGCGCAGTCCTGCCATGAGAGCCACCACCCAAGGCATATCGAGTACGAAGCCCTCGTATTTTTCGCCGTAAAGCATATCGAAAAGAGCTTTGCGCCTGTATTTTGAAAAGGCGGGATTTTGTCTCGTGCTCGCATTGCTTATGTGCGAGTGCTTGCGGTTTATGTGCGTGCGGTCGGTTTCATTGTTTATCGTTCGCACAATTCGGCAGGTCGGGAAAATGTCGCGCTCGTATTTTTCCATATCGAAGGTGTCATCCTTGCTTCCTTCCTGCGCCATTTCCTCGGCTATCGTCTGCGAGCTGTTGTCGCCGCGGGGAGAATACATGCCGAATTCCGAGCCGTAGTTTGTTTCCATGCGGAACATGTCGCTTCTGTCGTTTTTGATTTTCCATATCGTTCCGAGTATCGGATAATTTCTCTCCACCTCATGGTGAGCCTGCGCCGCAAGCGAGGCTGCCTGTTTCTGATTCGGTGCGGCATATCTCATGATTTCGCCGGGATAGGTCGCACCCTCCAGCTCCTTTGTAAGTATCTTTGTAAAGGTTTTTGTAAGTCCGCGGCTTCCCGTTACATATACATTCCTGTATCGTGCGTCTATGCGCATCATGAGCCGTTGAGGAAGCTCCAGCCCGTATCGCGCGTTCTCGTCCCGGAGCATGTCCGCGAGATAGTCGGGATACCAGCGAAAAAAGCTGATTATCAGTGCCGCGCTGTCCTGATTGGGCATTCTTTCGTAGTCAAATGCCCTGTTTTTGTTTTTTGTAACCCATTTCCCGAGCTTTCTTGAAAATGTTTTCCCCTCTCCGGCATATCCGGTCGGCATTTCTGCATCCCCCCTTCCGTAAATTTGCCCAAAAATGATAAAAGGGCTGCAAGCCCATGTTTCCATGCGCCTGCAGCCCCGTTTGGCTCTCCCACAACGCCCGTCTTGCGTTCGGTTTTCTCTATTCTGTTTTAAAAAGCTCCTCGCTTATCCGAAAAAGCAGCCGCCGTCTTATCACATAAACCTTGCCGTTATGTATTTCTATGCGGTCGCCGTGCTTTTTCGCGCGTTCCACAGCGTTTTTCAGCCGTTCTTTCTGTGAGCTTTTTTCTTCCTTGCCGGAGTCGTTATTCATCGGCATCACCGCTCGCCGTTTCCGGCTCATCGCCTTTTTCGTGTCGGAGCTTTGCCAGCCCCGCATATCTGCGCGCTTCTTTTTCGTCCTCGGTTTCCTCCGGCAGAAATTCGCCGTGTTCGTCCTCAATCCGGAGCGATTCGGGAAGCTCGTTTACGATAAAGAGGTCTGCGTTTTCGCGCATCGTGTTATACATGGCAAAAATCATCTGGTCTGCCGCGTCAAGCGAATATCTGTATTTCGGCTGTTTGATGAAGTTCTTTACGAGAGCTTCGGCTGTCTCCTCAAAGGTAAGAAATTTGCCCTCTTTCATCAGCCCGTGCTTTTCCAGCTCCACTACAAGCGTGTCAAGCTGCAGGTTTTCAATAGGCTTTTCGTCTTTTTTTCTCATCTGCTCCGAGGCAAGCTCCTTGTCTATCATCGTCTGAACATCTTTTGCCGCGCGGTAATTCCGCGCCGCTACGAGTTCATCCGCCGCCATAGACCATTTGGCTACGCGCATAAGCGTGTCGTCCATCTGCGGCGTGATAGTCTGTCCGCGGTAGCTGTCGGCTCGCACCTCGTAAAGCCTGTCAAGCTCATCGTACTTCTCGGTCGTCATATTCGCGCCGGTGCCCCAGCGTTTTCTCTGTGCTTCCGTACCGGGGAGCGATGCCAGCTTAGCCTGCTGTGCTTTGACATACTGCAAAAAGTCGCTTTCTGTCAAATCCTTGCCGAAAATACGCCGCATATTGGTTTCGCCGTCCGCAAATGTGGCGGGCTTTCCGCGGCGGTAATATCCGTCGCTTTCCAGCAGTGCGCTTATGTAGACTTTCCATTTCTCCTCGCAGTTTTCAAAATCGGAAGGAGGAATAAGAGGGAGGCAAGGAACATCAAACGCTATGCAGGAAAAATAAAGGGCAAGGCATGCGCCGTTCATTTTTTCGAGCTCGTCAAAGCGAGCCTGCTCGCAGTCGATGCAAAGCGCACTCATGCCCGAAAGGTTTCGGGCACAAGCTCGGCAATTATCCTCACTGAGCACTGCGCCGCAGCGGGCACATTTATTTTCAGCAATGTAAGGCATCCTGCGTCCCTCTTAATGATGGATTTCGTATTGAACAAAATTCGCGGGAAGTCGTGCGAATTGCTCTTTACAGCTACATTATACCATAATTTTTCACAAAAAGTTGCTTTTTTAAAAAGTCATACATTGGTTATACTGCATAATTTACAATTTGTTCATATTTTCAGCGCGATTTCGGCTAAATCAGCCGGAGAATGCGCCTTTCGGCTCATATATCGGTTTCATCATCGTCCTCCGTTAAAATTAAAAGTCCTTTGCAGAGTTCAAGCAATTCGCCATCGTTGCGCTTGATAGCGAGCGTTGCCATGTCTTTGAGGTAAGACGACAAAAGCTCCAGCCCGATGGCGATTGCGAATGCGTCGTTTTGCGTTTCTTCGTCGTCCTGTTTTTCTGAAACAGCATCCATTATCAGCCGTGTCAGATTGTTGTAGTCGAGTTTCATTTTATCGTGCATCAGACATCACTCCAATCCAGCGCTTGACCGCAAAAGTGGCAATATTGATACTTCACCCTTACGATACTTTCTCCGAATTTTTCAAACTTGTCTATGCAATTTCCGCAGTTTGGGCAGGTGCAACTCATTTTCAGCGTCGCGGTGTGCGTTATTTTCTTCGGGGTCTGTTTTTCGAGCGCCACAACCGCAAGCCGACAAGCGTCCTGAAACTTGTCCGCATACGCTTCGTTGTCAGCAATCCGTTTTAACCGTCTTATTGCCTCTTCTTTTGTCATCGTTTTTCCTCCATTTGGCACTGTTTTACTACTCATCCGACTTGCCTCCGTCCATCTTCGCGCCGCACATATCGCAATACGGCGGTCGAAAATCATCCCACATGTGTTCTTCTCCGCATTCGGAGCAAATGACAACGCCGCCATCTTCATCGATAATCCATTTCCCGCGCCTGACCTCCTGCACATCGGCAGTCGGCGTTTCTTCCTCCGCCTTTTTGACAAGCTCCATCCCTCTCACAAATGCTTTTGTAAATTCCTCGTCATCTGCAAGATATACTTGCATCATCAAATTTTTACTAAATAATTCAGCGTCAATGTATCTGCTCATCACTTGCCCTCCTGTTCCATGCTTCGATTGCTTCCTCTCTCGTGTCGTAGATATATACGCTGCCCATTATGGCACCGTCCTCGGCATATCTTGCAATCGGGCAATCTTCGTTTTCTTCGTGCGAATGTCTGATTTGATACCCTAAGCCGCGCCACGGGTCATCTTCGTAATCATCGCCGTGGAGATTTCCATCGTCATCACGGTAGATAATTGTCGCTTTCCCTCCGCAGAACGGGCAGGGTTTCAATTCTTCCGTCATAGTAGCCCCCTCCGCAAGTTCCGGGTTGTCGTGGATGTTGCCGATGACTTCCATCAATTTCGCAGGAACGGACAGGCAAAATCCCCATGTTTCGATGTGGTCAATCTTGATTCCGAAATAACCTGTTTCGCCTCGTGTTTCAAATACAACGACATGTTCTTCCCCTCTGTATCGTACAATATCCCCTTCAAAAATCCTCGTACCGTTCTTATCGGTCAACCCCGTGTACTGACCGATGGTTTCGGAAAACAACAGGTCGGGTTCGAGATAACCAATATTCGATGTGCTGTCAACCATAAAGTAATCATCCGCGTGATGAACGATTACGCCATAAAGCCATTCATCAGTAAGTATGCTTTTCCCTCTGAATAATATCTCTCTCATTTTTCGCTCCTTTCCCCGCGATGGCAATATCCATTATCGTTTGTGCAACACCCGCAGTAGCGGCAATATCCGCACGGCTCGTCTATGTCCCCGCATGTTCCGCATTCCCCAGCGTCTTTATCAAAGTATGCGCAATCCTTGCATCGCACAACCTCTACAAAATCGACCGGAGTAGCCGCGTTCGGCACGCTATCATCATAACCATCACCCTCAAAAGTCGGCTTTTCGGGGTCTGCACCATCTGCCACAGTATAGTGCTCTGTTTTAGTATAAAAGAATATCGTATCCTTATCTATATAGTGTAATACTATTTCTGTAATGGTATGGTTTTCTCGGTCAGTTGTCATTTGCGGTAACTCACTTAGCTTTTCAAAGGGGATTTCTTTATGATTTAAGTAAAATTTTACATTTTTATTGTAAATTATATCTCCTACTTTACAAGGCAACTCGACAAGCGTTCCGTTTTCGATTTTGTCTTCCAACTCGGCAAGTCTGTGTATTATTTGAGGAATTTTGCAGGGTTCGGGTTCTCTACAATCTCTTTTGCATACATTATCAAGCCCACACAGTTCCCAAGTATCGAAGCATACTTTTGTTATATCTTTATCAGTCAATCTTTTATATTCCATACTCAAATTTCCTCCACATATTGCCACGACTGCGGGGGTCTCGCAATGGGCATCTTTTCGTCAAACTCGCACCAAGTTTCATATGAGCTGGGAGTATTTTCAACATATAAGTGAGGGCAACCCTCACACTTATCGAAGTTGCACACTTTATAAAACTCGCTCAATTCCCGCGGCTTGTCATAGATTTTGAGGTCGGAGATGTGCCAGCCGTAGCCGTCCTTGTTAAAACCAAGATATTTTCCTAATTCATCAACATTTAAGCACGATATGTCTGAAAAATGTGTATCCCACTTATCGTTGACAGTTATATAGTCCATGCAAGGAGTACAGATGCTTGCGACTATATCTACCCTATCGCAAACAAACTCGCCGATGACCTGCCCGCGCCCCGTGTAAAGCACATGACCGTCCTCGTCAACGAATGTCGGCATATCCGACCGCGCTTTTGTCTCGTATATGTAGCACCTGAACGGTGTCTCAATCTTCGGGCGCGTCTTGCGCACCTCTATCGTCTTCTCTCCACTCGCTATGAGTTCACACCACTTCGGGTGTATGCTGATAAGTACGGATTTCATTTTCTTCTCCTTTCTGCGAGTGCCTTTTCGGCAGCTTCCCGCGAGAAAAACAAGTCCGGATGTCCAAACATCGGGGCAAAGTCTGACAGAAGCACTCTGAATCTTACATTGTCTGTGGCAACGATGGCTCTTACCGTATATTCTTGTATGTCATTTCTGGCAATCCAGTATGCTTTGTCACCCACTTTACACGGCAATTTCAACCATTCTTTTTTATCCTCAAATTCGGGGCACTGGCTTTCTACATTATCGTCGTTGAAATATTCGTCAAAATCCTCTTCGCCAAAGTAAAAATGCTTGTGCGCCGCGTAGTGTATGCAATCCTTACATTTCATCTTTTTTCTCCTTCTCTTGCTTTTAATATATTTCTATTCCCGATTGTTCTATCAGGCTTTGTTCAAACTCCGTGTTCTTTTTGCTTCGGTCATTTAAACCAATCCACCAGTTGTATACATCCCGTCCTGTTCTCCATGTTTGAGGAGGAGTTTTCATTTCTTCGAGCATCTTGTCAAAAGCCTTTATGTACAAAGCCTTATATTTAGGATAGGCTTCGAGCTCGCGAGCGGCGCGCATGTTCATCGGGCAACCGAGGCATCCGATGCGCTTGAATCCGCAATCGTAAAGCTCACAGTACGGTACATTGTAGCTTCGTATAAACTCCCAGACATCTTCATCCGTCCAGTCTATTATCGGGTTTACAAGCGTTTTGTTTGTGCGAAAACAACTCTCAACCATATGGCGGTTCTCGTCGTTATCGTCGTTCATAATGATACCGCCGCTCTTGTTGACTTTGGCACCTTCTGCACCGGCGAGTGCCTTCCCCCAAGAATTTATAAGCCCCTGATTTTGCGCGCGTCTTTGACTTTCCGCCCATCTTACTCCGGTAAAAGTTATGCGCCCGCTGTTTTGGTTTTCTTTCAGCTCGGCACAACAGTATCGGGCAAGGCGTGTCGGAGGCATATGTTTTCGAGGTATGAGATTCCACATCGTTATCGGATTGCCGTCCTTATCTCTCGGGATTTGCCTCTTTACATGTGGCATTTTGTATTTTATAAACCTCACAAGCTCCGGAGGGTCGACGGAAGTCACATTATATATCGGCTCATATTTTATACCTGCCATTTGGCACAAAGCGTCGAGTACCACGCTGTCTTTGCCGCCGCCTATTGCCGCTGCCGGAACATCAAATGCATACGCCTGTATGCGCGATATTGCCTTTTTCACTTTGTCAATTTTTCCTTCAAGCGTAAGTTCTATCAGAGCCATCTTTTTTCCTCCTTCAGGCGGGCGTTTGCCCGCCGTATTCATTCTGTAAAAAATCCATCGGGTTCAACATCAAGCACGGGCTTTTTTCTGCCGCGCGTGGTCTTGATTTCGGTCTTTGCTTCTTCCGCAATTTCTGCGGCAGGCGCTTCGTCGAGGTATTCGCCGCCTGTGTTCCCGAAGAAGCTGTCGCTCGCGTCGGCTTCGCCGTTGCCCACGAAAAGGTCATTCTCTTTGTCGATTGCCTTTGTATCCTCGTCGTAGGCTTTCTGCATGTCAATGCTCATTATGCCCCACTTGGATATGAGCTGACGAATCATGGTTTTCTTTGCCATACCGTCAAAGTCCTTGTACCAGTATGAGGAATATTTCCAGAGCTGGTCGGCAGGCACTTTTCCCGCCTCGAAATCGGCAAATGACATTTTGCCGTTCTTTCCCTCCAGCGAAAAAGCCTTGCTGTATGTGTCGGCGTGAGAGAGCATTTTCGTCTTTGACCAGTATATGGTCTTTTCAAAGCCGTTCAGATAGCGGAAATATGCCATGTAGCCGACTACGGAGAGCTTTTCTCTTTCGTCGTCGTCCTCGATGAATTTAAATCTCGGCTTGCCTGTTGCACTGTCTCTGCCGAGATATTCGCCGCGGCGGATTTCCGTCACATCGATGTCGGCGTAATAGCCGCTCCTTATTGCAAGCTGGAGATATCCCCTGTAGCCGAGTATAAAAGTGCCGACCGTGCGATTGTTTTTCTTGTCGTCAAAAGGCACTATATAGGCAAGCCCGAGTGACGGCGAAAGCGAAAGGTTCAGAGCCGTTGCGAGAAGCGCGGCACTCACCACCGTGGAATAGTCGCAGTTTTGCAGTGCCGTGTTTGCGCTTGCCGCCGCCACGATGCTTGAGACAAATTTTTGCATTTCTTTTTCGCTTCCGAGCGTGGAAACGAGACTTTTCTGTACTTTTTCTCCCGCGAGATAGGCGGACAGCGTTCTTGCGCCGCCGTTCTGATTTTGTACAAGCTGATTACTTATAGCCATTTTTATTCTCCTTTGATTTTTTTATTTTTCGATATGTTCAAAAACTATTTTTCGGGGCAATACATTGTGGCACAAAAAAACTGACGAAAACGGCGGATTCAATGACGGCTTCGGGTCTTCGTAGCTTTTGAAATACGATACCCGCTTGTCAAAATACATAATTTCAAATTCGTTGTTTTTGAAAAGGTCAAATCTGCGCCTGCTCTCGAAAAGCCCTATCACACCGACAAGCATTGCAAAGGGCTTGCCGATTTTAAAAAGATGTTCAAATACTTCGGTTTTCTTCGAATAGGGCGGATTGGAAATAATATAGTCGCAATCCGTACCTTTGCTATCGAAAAAATCGTGCCCGTTTGAAATGTGAGTTGCCGTTACACGATGTCCCTGCCGTGTAAATTCCTTTACAAAAAAGCTCTGCTCCGTATCAAAAGGACACCATATCCGGCTTTTCGGTTTTAAGTATTTACAAATCGGCAGCACCGCATAATTGGGCGTGTAAAATTCGTCGTTTCCCGAGCCTGCCACAATGTCAAGTTTCATTCATTCTCCTTTCGGCACTCTGCCGTATTTTATTTTGTTTGCGTTGAGAAATTCTTTGAGTTTCGTGAGCTGCGTTTTCGTCGCATAAACGCGGAAATCCATCGTCATGCTTTCCTCTGTGTCATCAGGCATGCCTTTCTCGTTTCCGCAAACGCTCTGCACGGGCTTTGAATTTTCAGAGGGTATTTGTTTGTCCGTGCCGCCTTCCGCTTGCTGTCGGCTTTCTGCCGCGGCGAGACGCGCATTGTATGCGATTATCTGCGCGATGCTGTGATTTTCGCGGTAATATTCGAGGAGCGATACCTCGTATTTCGAGCCGAGCCCTTTTATAGCCGCTATATCCGTGCAGATAGCATTGTATGCATCGTCCATAGCGGAGTAAACCGCTTCTTTGCGCTTGCCTTTGTTCAGCCAAGACCGGTCGAAAATCTGCTCGAATGTGCGGTACGGATTGTCTGCGCTGATGCTCTCCCAGTAGCTTTTGTAGTCGGCTTCCTTTTCGGATTTGACCCTGTCCTCCGCTTCGAGAACCTGTCCCCAGAGGTTTTCGCGTGCCGATTGCAGTATTGCGATAGGCTCTTTCAGCGACTTTTCAAATATTTCAAGCGGCGCGGTGTATTCTTTTTTCACCTCTTTGCGCTTGTCGTCTATGCTTTTTATTATCTTGTTTATTTCGGCGCAACGCTCTCTTGCTTTTTCAAAGTCCTCATCCGTGCGAAGTATGAGCGTTCTGTCGTTTTCGGTGCGTGCCGTAGCCCAGCTTTTGATTTTCTCTATGTTGGAGAGAATCTGCGGAAGCTTTTGCACAAAGTCCATCTGTACGGTAAATTCCACCGTCACAGGCATGTCCGGCTCTGCAAATGCAGTCAGAGCCTTGTCAAAATCAATCTCTGTCATTTTTTCGTCCTTTCGATAGTTCTTTTGTGAGTTCTTTTATTTTTGTTTCATAGTCCAGCCCGAGCATCTGTCCGAATATCGCCATCAGTACGCTTGTGCATATGCTGTCTCCCGCAAGATGATAGCAGGCGGATTTCGAGTGATTTTTCCGTATCTTTGCATAGTCCTCGTCTTTTACGCCCTGCAGCCTGAAACATTCGCCCTCGGTCAGTTTTCGCACGCGGCATTCACGGTTTTCATCGTCAAGTATTTTCACATCCTGCCCCCCGCCCGTGCATGTTACGACTGTTGGAGAAATCGCATCGGCAGAATAAACGCGGCAGCTGCGCTCCAATGTGTTGTCCCATTTTCCGCCGCTCAGCGTAGCAATCTTCATGCAATTCAGTTCTTCCATTCCACTACTCCGTTCGTCCCTTGAGTATCGATTGCTCTGCACATGTCCGGCATGGGTGCTCTTGCGAAGCTTCGGCTTTTTCCGAGCGTGATGCCGTCCGCCCGCGGTACTCCGCTACCGCATTCATTGCCTGATTGCCGAAGCTTTTGCAGTCCCGAGCCATTATTGTGTTTGCCGTTGTCGTTCCGATTTTCTCTATGATTTTGCCCTTTCCGCTCAATAATAAAGTTACTGTGCGGTCTGTAGCCGCCCTCTGTTTTAATGGTGTGCGCTGTACCCCCCCCCGAAGGTCGGGTTCCAGCCGAAGCTGTTTCCGCGTGCGGCATTTCGCTCTTTATGGAGTTCTAATGTGCGTACTGCCTTGTCGCTTATATAATAACTTTCATCCACACCGTAATCCAAGAAGTCACGCAAAACATAATCGAGAGCAAAACCGTCCGGCATTTCGTAGTAATAATCGCCGAGTATGCTCACCATAAAGCATCTGTTTCTGTTCTGCGGTATTCCGAAATTTTTCGCATTCAGCAGATTCCGTTTTGATTTGTAGCCGAGAGAATCGAGAAAACCTATCCATTCCGAAAAATGCTTTATGTTTTTCTTTCCGATTACCTCGGGGACATTTTCCATGAGCAGAATCTGCGGAAGGTTTTCCGCTTCTTTCAGCAGCCGCTCCACTTCCCACAGAAGCCCGCTCCGCGTTCCGCTGTTTCTTCCCATGCCTGCGCCTTTTCCCGCATTGCTCAAATCCTGACAGGGAAAACTGTAGGTCATTATGTATTCGTAGCGGTCTGTGTCGGTGATTTGCAAATCCTCTCCGCGCATTTTCGTTATCGAGCCGAGATTGTGCGTAGCCTGCATGTTACCGTAAATTTTCCGTGCCTGCTTTTCGGGAAGCTTCGCAATTTGCTTTTCGGTCATCGGTGTCGAATAGTCCGCCGATATACGCCCGACAAGCCATTCTTTTATTTGCTTCGCCGTCAGACCGGCGGAATAATCGGTTTCGTCTTTGCCGAAATGCAGGTCTTTATATGCCGAAATGGATTTTACAGCCCATTCGCTTATTTTCCAGTGCTCAAAGTGAACGCCGAGATATTTCAGAGCGAGAGCCTGCGAACCGTAGCCCGCGAATAATTCTATCAGCCGTATGGGCTTTTCTGTCCGGAACGGCTTTTCCCCGCCGAATATCGGCAGTTGCCGTGCCTCCTCATATATGCGGTTCATAAAATGCCTCAATCCGCATAAGGCTCTACAGTCGTATAGAGCCATTCGTTTTTGCCTGTCTGCGTCAGCGTGTAGTAGCCGCGGAAATAATATCTCATGTCCGCCTCTTCGCCGCCTTCGCGAAGCTTCTTTTCCCATGTCTCTTTTTCGGGGCGGCATGTAATTTCGCCGCGCTTTATGTAGACGAGTATGTCGTTCCGGCTTTCGCCCTCGGTTGTCTTTACCGTAAATTCGCGGTAGTAGTCGCCGTATGGCGATTTCTGCCCGTTGTATCTGCACTTTATTTCAATCATCGCTTTATTCCTCCCAGTATTCTACGAAATACGCATATCCGACCCTGTCAGATACTTTCCGGCGTGAAATTCTGCACGCATATCCCGCTTTTATCAGCAGATGCACAAGCGAGAGCCGCTCTTCGGCATTAAGCCCAGTGCCTACGCCTACAGTGCCTATTTCGCGTTTAATTTTCATTTTCGCGTTTTCCATGTTTTCATCCCTTTCCCGTTATCCTTCGGCAGTATTCGGCTATCAGCAGAGCCTCCGCCATTCCGTCATGCTCTTTTGAGCAACGTTCCGTTCGCAAAAGCGAAATCTCGGGAAAAAGCCTTTTGCATGCGGCTACGGAGTGAGCCTTGTCGCCGTCGAGCGAATATGCCTTTTTCCATTTCTGCGGCGGTATCAGCTGATATGGCGTTTCGGTGTATTCGAGCATTCCGAGAATGTACCCGAAAGACTTGCCGAAGTTGAACATCGAGGTTACGCCTTGTTTCGGCATCGCACTCACTTTTTCGACAAAGCACATCGTACCCTCTCCGCCCGAGGTTCGAAGCACGTTTTTCAGTACCGCGTCGTCATAAGCCCATGCCATGGCTTTGCCGTCAATTATCGCCGCTATTCCGCCCGATTTGCCCGGGTCTATGCCTATGTAAATCATTTTTGCCTCCTACAAAGTTAAAAGTGTTTTCGGCGGCTTGTCCGCCATTATGCAGTCCCTGTAAAATTTTTCGCATTCGCAGGCGAGATATTCCATGTCTGCCTTTACCTCGGCAGCCTGAACGGGGAAATGCTTTATCTCGGATGCTCCGTCGGGATATATGAGCTGTGCCGTCAGCACGGCAAAGTCGTATTCCGTCACGGCAAGCTGTGCGAGCAGCTGAATATAATATTTCTGCGGCAGCTTGCCGTTCCATTCGTCCGCATCGCTCTTTCGCATAATCCATGCCGTTTTGCATTCCCATATGCCGCGCCTGCCGTCGATTGATGCTATTTCGCCGTCAAGCGTGCAGCTCATGTGCGGGTGCCGGTCGTTTATGTAAACGCGAAAAGGATGATAAGCCATTTGGTATTTTGCGGCAAATTGCAGGGCAAATAGCCCGCGTAAATATTCCTCTGCCGCCGTACCGTATGCTATGCGGCGGTTTTCCGACCCGCTCTTGTGTGCGGCTCGCGGCTTTCCCGTCTTTTCCCTGTACAGGTCGTCAGGGCTCATAAAGCCCATGCCGAGGATGCAGGCGGCTTCGCTTGCGCCTATCGTGGCGGCTCTGCCTTTGAGCCATTCGGCTCGGTTGGCGTAGTCGGTGTATGTCAGGCTCAATTCGTATCAACTCCCGTCCATGCGCTGTTTTCGTCCGCCATCATCTCGCCGACTATCTTTTCGGTGTCAATCCCGATATCGAGCAGAGCCTTTTTCATGGCGTAGAAATCCGCGTCCTCATATCGCTCGCTCATTTGCGCCTGTATGCTCTGGCAGGCGGAGAGAAACCTCGTCAGCCTGTCTTTTCCGAAACCGAAAGCCGTGTGAAGAGTATATAGCGCAATGGTATTCGATACGAGATTGAACCTTTCCGTCCATTTGCGGCATACTCTGTCGTATTCCTCACGGGCTATCCTGCGCGTTTCGCTCTCGCGCAATTTCTGCTTTATGAGCGGATTTTTGAATTTTCCCATTTTCGTATCCTTTCCGTCACATCGTGGAAATTTATGGTTATCGTCTGCTTGCTTTCGGGATATTCAGTATGCACGGTCACCTCGGTGGGATAAACACTGTCGGAGAAGAGATGCATGCGAAGCCCGCGCTCAAATTCCTCGGTGATAGCTTTTATCACAGTTTCGCTTATCCGCTCAGTCTGCATCCTTTGCCCTCTCCCTTCCCCGATTTCGGCGGTATGTAAACGCCCTTTTCCACGAGAATTGCGATTATGTCCTTGCGCCTGCAGAGATTGAGGTCTGCGAGAATGCCTATCTGGCGGTATTTGTATTTAGCCATTTTGTAGTTGGCGGCTATATCTTCTTTGCTCATGTAAGGTGCTCTCATTCTTCGTATACCTTTCCGCTTATCATGCGCATTACCGCACCGAGCGCAATCGCTTGTCCGCCGTAATATGCTGACAACCTGAAGCCGTAGCTACGCTCCACTTGAATTTTCATTTCAAGTGCCTTTTTGCTTTTGCGCCGGAGCTCAATCATCAGCTCGTCCGCAAATTTCTGTCTTGCCTCAAGCCGTATGCGCTCCTCGCTTTTCGGTATTGTTGCCGATTTCTTCGGCACTCCGCGTAATGTTTTTTTATTCATCGTTTCTTCCTCCCGTGTATCTGTCGAGGCATCCGCAATTAGGGAAATAATCTCCGCGCAGCTGCTTTGCGGTGCGAAAGCAGAAGCTGCCGCATCTGCATTTGCAGAAATACGCGCGTTCATCAAGCCGCCAGCCGAATTGCTGTATCACGGTCAGCATGCCGAATTTCTGTCCCGCTTTCGGTTGCCTCAGATAATCGATTGCTTTTTTCAAGATATTCATGAGTTTGCCCACCTGTCTGTGTAGCTTTGATATTCCGCATAGATTATCGCGTCTTTCGCGTCGGCTCTCTCAAAATAGCCTCTTGCCGTTTTTACTCCGTCACGGAGCATGTGTATTATTTTGCGTATCAGCCTTTTCATGGCTCTCCGCTCCTTTCCTCTGCGCCAGCTCGAAAAATTCATCGAGGTCAAAGCCGCATTCTTTTTCTTTTTCTTTCGGCTGTCCCCTCGGCAGTGCACCGAGAGGTGCGCGCTCAAGCTTATTCCATTTTCCGGCAAAATATTTCCAGTCCGTAAAGTTCGGATTTTTTAAGGCGTTGTAGTCGTAAAACCGCTTTGCCGTATTTTCGTCGCTGCCGTGCCCGACAAAAAAATCGATGATTTCTTTTTTTAGCGCGTTTTCCGTCTCGCCCTTTTCGCGTGCGTGTGTGCGCACGGTCGAACGTAGTGAGACTTTGTGGACTGAATTATTTTTGATATGCTCTGTCTGTAAGCTGAGCTTGGGTTCGCACTCGGCATTATAATAAACCTTGTTGGGTGCCTTAAATTTTTTTGGCTTTTTATTTTTTTCTATAAGGGGGTGTGGGGGAAAAGTCTTTTTTTCTTTTTCGCTTTTTTGCGCTCGTGTCTCACTCGGTGTCTCACTTCGTGTCTCACTTTCGTTTTTTGTAAGCCCGAAAACCGTTGCCGCGTCTGCGTTTTCGGGATGTTCGCCGTGTCTCACTTCGTGTCTCACTTCGTGTCTCACTTCGTGTCTCACTTTTTCGGAAACACTCGAAAATTGGTATTTTCCCCACTCCGTGATTTTTATCATTGTCTGTTGTTTGTCGGAACATATTGTGATTTGTTTTTCCGCTTCAAACCGTTTAAGAATGCGCCATGTTTTATTTTTTTCTATTCCGTATGTCTCGGCAAATTTGTTGACCGAAATCATCAGCTCACCCGCTTTGAGAACCCGCCTTTCTCCGCCGAATAAGACTTCCGTTTCTTCGTGCTCGGCAGAGAGAAGCAGATAGACCCATATAGCCATGTGTGCGGCATCCCTGCACACCGTGCCGTTGTCCAGCATCTTCCGGTGCAGACAAATCCATCCCTCCGCCATTTTTTACCGCCTTTCGCTTAAAAGGGGAAATCGTCATCCGAGCCGTCCGTCTCCGTGAAATTCGGCGTGCTGTTCTTGGCATATCGCGGCACCGTGCCGAAATCGGGATTTGGCGTAGGTTCTATGTTGTCGGGCGGTACAGGTGCTCCTTTCGGCGTTATGAAATTCGCTTCCTGCACCAAAAATTCCGTGGTGTATCTGCGCGTTCCGTTGCTGTCCGTGTACGATGCGCTCTGTGCCTCGGCGACAAGCGAAATGAAATCGCCTTTTCGGAAAAATCTTGCTATAAATTCGGCGGTCTTTCTCCATGCGATTATGCGCAAGAAATCGCTGGGCGGATAATCCCCTTTTTCCTTCGGCGGAACGCGCCTTGAAACCGCAATCGAAAATTTTATTACGTAGATACCCTCGTTTGTTTGTTTCAGCTCGAGGTCGTCCACTATGCGCCCTATGAAAATACATTTGTTAAGTGACGGCATTATTAACCCTCCTGTTCCATGCTTCAATTGCTTCCTCTCTTGTGTCGTAGATATATACGCCGCCCATTATAGCGCCGTCCTCGGCATATCTTGCAATCGGACAATCTTCGTTTTCTTCGTGCGAATGTCTGATTTGATACCCTAAGCCGCTCCACGGGTCATTTGCATAGTTATCGTGGCGGATATTTCCCTCATCGTCACAGCAGATAATTGTCGCTTTCCCTCCGCAAAACGGGCAACATTTTAACTTTTCCGTCATAACAGCCCCTCCATAAGTTCCTTGTTATCAAATGCATTCCCGATTATTGCTACCTGCATTTCGCATTCGTAGTCGTCCACGGTATCTACAAAATGCGTGTAGCCGGTGTACCCGATTTCTTTAAGGACAAATCCAGTTTCAGCCCAGTAACCGCCGGGGACTTCGCATTCTCTTTTTACCACGAAATGCCTGTCATCAAAGAGACATATATCGTTTTCGTAGATTTCCTGTTCGTCGGCTGTGTAAAGTCCTGTTGCCTCGCATATTGTATTGGGATAGACTTCTTTTATTTTCAGGTTGTAGATAACACCGCCTCCACTGCCTACCGGAACAGCGGTATCGCATATTCCGAATCTATCCATCTCCGTAAAGCTTTCTTTGCCAAGTTTCACAAGATAGCCATACGCCCATTCACCTGTATATTTGCACTTTGCGCGAAATAATCCGTCTTTCATATTTCTCCTCTCATTGCTTTTTTAGATTCTAAATCCATCTTTGCGCCGCAATTCGGGCAATAATTCGGAACATCGTCTTCACCGCGTACAAATCCGCAATGGTGGCATTCGGAGCACCATCCGCTTCCAAATCTGCCGAATAGCCATCTTCCATGCTTCACCTCCTGCACATCGGCGGTGGGGATTTTTTCAACCAAGTCTTTTGAAACGGTCACATCGCCGTTTATGTATTCTGTGTATTTGATTTTTTCAGCGTCAATGTATCTCGGCATTTATTGCCTCCTGTTCCGGTATGTAATATCTTGTGTAATAAACCTGCTTTCCGTATCTGTTCTGCGCACATTCGCGAGACCGTTCTACCGTGTAGCCCATAAGCTCTATTTCGCGTATTCTCGCCGAAAGTCGGAAGCATCCGTATCTGTCGTAGGCTTCTGCCTGCGTGAGCGTTTTCCCTTGGAGAAAATGCTCGAGTATCATTGCTTTCTGCGCGTGTGTCTGTTCGCTCATGTTTTATTCCTCCTTGAAGAAATTCTCGAATACCGCCGCGCCGTATTGCCCTTTTGTAATCTCGATTATCTCGGCAATGGTATATCTGTCTTTCGTTTTGCCGAGGCTGCCGACAAAGCCGTCCGTGCCCGCGCGGCAAGCTCCGGTTATAATGCGATACATCGTTATAGCGTCATCTTTTGTCACCGTGTCTGACAGCTTGAGCTGTCTGTATTGCTTTACGCCTCGCTCTTTGGCATTCTTAAATTCAATGTCCTTTACGCCGTCGGAAAATGACTTGCAGTGTGCATAATGCTTGCCGTCAAAGATAACGTTTTTACCTCTTATTTTGCCGATATAGTAATAGTATTTGCCCATTTTCTTTACGCGCTTGATGTGTGTGAGTATATTGTCTGCATAAAGATACCGTCCCGCCTTATAGTCACCGTTTTTGAGCTTTCGCGGCTTATATTTATCGGGTAGCTCTGTCAATCCCGTGCATCCGCTGAGGTCAAGCCAGCCGCCGACCGTCAGATTATCGGGTAGCT
>OGIG01000238.1_pt1 | contig 57661 bp, 38 predicted proteins | sample 1571601 | NCBI WGS metagenome assembly OGIG01 (sample SAMEA2581953, study PRJEB24529) | metagenome | biome: Human gut stool | place: China | collected 2011 | reverse complement strand
TGAGGGTTTCTATCAGCAGGTTGCAACCCTTCTTTCCCATTTCGCTCCATTTCTTTTCGGGTGCATATCCCATCTTCTGAATCAGGAAGAGCCAGAGGCGGGATGGGAGATTGTAAGGGCGGATGCTTGCTAATTGCTTCTGCGGTTTGGCGATGATGATGCCCTGAATGTTCTCTTCTATCAGCGAGCGGTTGCTCTCATGTACCCAGTTGACGGAAATCTTAATCTGATAATTGTTCTCATGCAAATGGCGGGCAGCATGAGAGGAGAGTTTCAGCACGGCAGGACCGCTCATGCCCCAATGGGTGATGAGGAGCGGACCCTCTGCCTTCAGCTTGGTGCCCGGAATACTGGTATATACGGGTTCCACCACCGTTCCCATCAAGTTTTTAAAAGCCTTGTCGGCTATGTTGAAGGTGAAGAGCGATGGGATAGGCTGCTCTATCGCATGTCCTAAATCTGAGAGATGCTTGAAGTTTTCCATCTTGGGATGACCGCCAGTGGTGATGGCTACCCGGTGGAAAACTATCTGTCTGATTTCGGAAACGGGATGAGAGGCAGAAGATGCTCCCGAAAGATTTCCTTTTGAAACCTTGAAATCCAGGAGCAGGCGCTCATCCTCCAGTTCCGTGATGGCGGTGAGCAGGTGGTTGCATTGTATCTTTACGCCCAGTCGTTTGGCGGTATTCACCAGACAGTCGATGATGCTGCGTGAATCCTGCGATTGCGGAAACACGCATTGGTCTTCCTGTGTAACCAGTGGCACACCGTTTTCTTCAAACCAGTTGAAGGCATGCTGATAATCGAATCTCTTGAAAAGTCGCTTCATCAGTTTATGACCACGAGGATATGCCTGCTTCAAGTCAGAAATCTCCTCAAAGGAATTGGTAAGATTGCATCTTCCTCCTCCCGTGATTTCCACCTTGGCGAGAACCTTCGAATTCTTCTCGAAAATCGTGATGTCGGCGTGAGGGAAGTTGCGCTTGGCCTCTATCGCCGCAAAGAATCCTGCGGCGCCTCCACCGATGATTGCAATATGTAGTGTTTGTGGCATATTGTATTTTTGATGATTAGGATGCAAAGTTAGCATAAAAAGAAGACATGGCAAAATAAAACCGGATTTTTTTTGTCATTCCGATTTTTCTTCGTAACTTAGCGGCGCAAATATAATATCATGTAATCTGAAATATGGCAAAAAGAGAATATGTAGAGGCCAACAAGCGTTGGCTGGAAGAAAAGGCTCAAGAGGAAGGTGTGAAAGCACTCCCTCGTGGTATATATTATAAGGTGTTGAAACAGGGAGATCCAAATGGGGTACAACCAGGCAAACGCAGCATTGTGACTGCTCATTATACGGGTTGGACCATCAATGGCAAGAAGTTTGATTCCAGCCGTGGCGGAACTCCGTTTGCGATGCGATTGAGCGATCTGATAGATGGTTGGATTGTGGCGATGCAACAGATGCACGTAGGCGACCAGTGGGAACTTTATATTCCTGCCGAAATGGGATATGGAAAGTTCTCTCAGCCAGGAATACCAGGAGGTTCTACTCTTATCTTTGAAGTTGAGTTGTTGGGAGTGGGATAAACGCACCTGTTGAAATCCCAAAGGTTTCTATTCCATCTTTAAATAAAAAAGTCCCATACGATTCCAGGTACTGCCAGATGGCATTCTGCGGATCGTATGGGACTTTTTTTATTGTCACTTTTTGTTGTGGCAATTATTTCTGCTGTGATTTCAGCAAGTCGCGAATCTCCATCAGAAGTTTCTCCTCAGCACTTGGTTCTGGTGCTTTTGGTGCCTCAGGCTCCTTAGGCTCTTCCTTCTTCTTAGCGAACTTGTTGACCGCCTTGATGAGCATGAAGATACAGAAAGCCACGATGAGGAAGTCGAAACAGGTCTGGAGGAAACTACCATAGTTGATGGTCGCAGTTTTGAATTCCTCACCGGCAACCTGTACGGTAGGCAAGGTCAACTTGAGGTCAGCGAAGTTGACGCCACCAATCAACCATCCGATAGGAGGCATGATGACATCATCCACAACAGAACTTACGATTTTGCCGAAAGCACCACCGATGATCACACCGACAGCCATGTCAAGCACATTGCCACGCATGGCGAATTCCTTGAATTCATTCAAAAATTTACTCATAACTTAATTCTTTTACTTTTGTTTATTTAAATGTTGATATAATTTTAGTATTTATACTTTGTCATTTCTTGCAGAATGATGATTTTTCCAATATATATAATAAGGTATAAGGCGTCATAGAGTTTGATTTCTTCATCCGATATGCATTTTTCATTCTTGTGAAAGGATTGAATTTTGCAATATGGAGTTGTCAGTCTGACATGTTAACTGCTTTTTTTATAGCAAGATTAAACCTCAACTATCCTTTTTTAATTTATTTAATACTCTTTTCGTGTGCAAAGTTAGAAAAAAATTAGTAACTTTGCGCTCGGAAAAAGAAAAAAATGCTTGAAAGCTTATTTTTTTGAATGTTTCAGCACTTCAGGATTGCTTGAGAGCTTAAAATATGGAATTATTTTAAACCATTAATTTTAAATATTAAAAAAAATGACAAAAGTTGCTATTAACGGCTTCGGCCGTATCGGTCGTCTGGCTTTCCGTCAGATGTTTGAGGCAGATGGTTATGAGGTAGTTGCAATCAATGACCTTACATCTCCAAAAATGTTGGCTCACCTTCTTAAGTATGATACAGCACAGGGTGGCTTCGCTGGTAAGTATGGCGAGGGCAAGCACACTGTAGAGGCAACAGACAACTCTATCATCGTTGATGGTAAGGAGATCACTATCTACGCTAAGCCTAACGCAGCTGAGCTTCCTTGGGGTGAGCTTGGTGTTGACGTAGTACTTGAGTGCACAGGTTTCTATACATCTAAGGAGAAGGCTTCTGCTCACCTTACAGCAGGTGCTAAGAAGGTAGTTATCTCTGCTCCAGCAGGTAACGATCTCCCTACTATCGTTTACAACACAAACCACAAGACTTTGACTCCAGCTGATACAGTTATCTCTGCAGCTTCTTGTACAACAAACTGCTTGGCTCCAATGGCTGACACTTTGAACAAGTACGCAGCTATCCAGTCAGGTATCATGTCAACAATCCACGCTTACACAGGTGACCAGATGATTCTCGACGGTCCTCAGCGTAAGGGCGACCTCCGTCGTTCTCGTGCAGGTGCTCAGAACATCGTTCCTAACTCAACAGGTGCTGCTAAGGCTATCGGTCTTGTAATCCCTGAGTTGAACGGTAAGTTGATCGGTTCTGCACAGCGTGTTCCTACTCCAACAGGTTCTACAACTATCCTCGTAGCTGTTGTTAAGGGTAAGGACGTTACAGTTGAGGGTATCAACGCTGCAATGAAGGCTGCTTCTAACGAAAGCTTCGGTTACAACGAGGATCCTATCGTTTCTTCTGATATCATCGGTATGCGTTTCGGTTCTCTCTTCGATGCTACTCAGACAATGGTTAGCAAGATCGACGACGACACATATCAGGTACAGGTAGTTTCTTGGTACGACAATGAGAACTCTTATACTTCTCAGATGGTTCGTACTATCAAGTACCTCGCTGAGTTGAAGTAATACCGCTGAAGCGATTTACGACAATATATATAGCCTGGCATTGTAAAATGCCAGGCTTTTTTATTATTTATTTTTTTTGTCTAATGGCTTGAAGTTTTATAGCATAAAGGCATACTGATTCTCCTTTTCTTGCCTTGTTTTCCCATTTTTTTTATTTCTTTGTTTGTCTGTATCGGAAAAATTTGTATCTTTGCGCCATGAAACATTCTATGATTACCATATTGGGTCCTACTGCCAGTGGAAAGACTAGTCTTGCCGCTGCACTTGCCTCGCATATCAATGGCATGGATTCTTCCATGTGGGGTGGCGATACGCATGGGGCTGAGATTATCAGTGCCGATAGTCGTCAGGTCTATCGGGGCATGGATATTGGTACGGGAAAAGATCTTGAGGATTATACGGTAGGGGGTAAACTGATTCCTTATCATCTGATAGACATCTGTGATGCCGGTACCAAGTATAATCTCTTCCAATATCAGCAGGACTTCTATGATGCCTATCAAGACATTACTCAGCGTGGCGTACTTCCGATACTCTGTGGAGGTACCGGACTCTATATCGAGTCTGTCTTGAAAGGTTATCATCTTTCACCAGTTCCTCAAAATCCTGCTCTTCGTAGTTCCCTCGAAGGTAAAACGCTGGAAGAACTGACAGATATGTTGGTGGATTTGAAGGCGAAGAATGGTTCTAATATGCACAATCGCACAGATGTAGATACTGCGCAGCGCGCCATCCGTGCGATTGAGATTGAAACTTACAATCTCGAACATCCGATGCCAGAGCGGGAATTGCCTGCGGTTGATTCTTTGGTGATAGGAGTAAGTATCGACCGTGATGCCCGCCGTGATAAAATCACCCGCCGTCTGAAACAGCGTCTGGAGAATGGGATGGTAGAGGAAATCAAGGGACTCCTCGATCGTGGTATTCCTGCAGAAAACCTGTTGTATTACGGGTTGGAATACAAGTTTATCACAGAATATGTGATAGGAAAAACTTCTTATGAGGAGATGCTGAGAGGATTGGAAATCGCCATTCATCAGTTTGCCAAAAGGCAGATGACCTGGTTCCGTGGTATGGAGCGCAGGGGTTTTACCATTCATTGGATAGATGCACTTCAACCGATGGACCAGAAGGTAGAGCAGGTTCTTGAACTGATGAAATCTAATCAGTAGCAATTTATATGATTGATAGATATTTGGATAAGTAATAGATGGATTTCTGATTGTATATACATTATTTAATATAGAGAATATTATTATAGGAGAATAATCGACGTGGCTGTAAATGAAAATAAATGGGGCTTGCTCTATTGCCCTCGAGGAGGATGGAGGAGCAGTGCGCGCTGGACTAAGATAGAGAAAGTTTTGCGCCAACTTCATGTGGACTATGATTTCGTGCAAAGCGAGAATCAGAAAAGTGTAGAGCGTCTGGTTAAGATGTTTATCAACAATGGCTATAAGACAATCGTTATTGTGGGTGGAGATTCTGCCTTGAATGATGCAGTAAACTGTCTGATGCAGGTAGATGCTTCCGTAAGAAATCAGATTGCGCTGGGTATTATTCCTAATGGACTGATGAATGACTTTGCTCATTTCTGGGGATTTGATGATAGTGATTATGAACAGACTATCAAATGGCTCCAGCAGCGTCGTGTGCGTAAGATTGATTTAGGTTGTATCCGTTATCAGAACAAGAAGGGGGAAAACTGTCACCGCTATTTTCTCAATTGCGTGAATGTCGGTCTGATAGCTGCTATCATGAATCTGCGTCGCAAGACCCATCATGTATTTGGTTCCCGTACCCTGTCGTTCCTCTTCTCATTCGTGCTGATGATTTTCCAGCGATTAGACTATAAGATGCATATCCGCATTAATTCAGATGTCATTAAGCGTAGGGTGATGACCATGTGTGTAGGAAATGCATCGGGATATGGACAGACTCCTAATGCGGTGCCTTATAATGGTCTGCTGGATGTCTCTGTAGTTCATCATCCTGGTATGACCCAGCTCTTTGAAGGCTTTTATCTTTTCGTCAAAGGTAAATTCCTCAATCATAAAAGTGTGCATCCCTATCGCACGAGAGAGGTGGTGGTAGAGGATTCTTCTCATGCGATGATTGGTGTAGATGGTCGATTGATGAAGACGCCAGTTGGACCTTACCGCATCACGGTGGAGCAGGAAGTAATCAACTTCCTGATACCGCAGTAGTCAGATTGATCTTATTTCAAGAATAATAAGGTTTTAAGAATAATAAGGTGTATCGGAATACAAGTTCCGGTGCACCTTTTTTTCGATTGTGCGATTGTTGTAAAGAGACTATACAAAACTGTGTGTATTCATCAAAGTGACTTAAAATCGGGGAATATTTGCTCTTTAAAAGCTTATAAAACATTAAATATAGCGATTTTCTTAAATTCTTTGCCAAAAAACTTTGTCGTTTCGCTTTTTTTCCTTACCTTTGGATGCAATAAAGTCAACAAAAATATTAAAAACCTTAATATAGATCTATGAGTTATCTAAAATTCGAAAAGGCCCTGATGACCAACCTACAGGAGTCATTGCCGAAGGAGTTGCTTAGAACCAACCGCTCGGGTGCTTATTCGTGCTCTACGATTGTTGACTGTAATACTCGAAAGTATCACGGTTTGCTGGTTGTCCCTATTCCAGAACTGGATGGCGACAATCATGTATTGCTGAGTTCTCTCGATCCTACAGTCATTCAGCATGGCGCTGAATTCAATCTCGGATTGCACAAGTATCAAGGCAACAACTTTAGCCCGATGGGCCATAAATACATTCGTGAGTTTGATTGCGATAAGGTGCCAACAACGCTTTACCGTGTAGGTGGTGTCATCTTAAAGAAAGAGGTCGTTTTTCAGCATTATGAAGATCGCATCTTGATCAGATACACCATGGTGGATTGTCATTCTGCTACCACCTTGCGTTTCCGTCCATTCTTGGCATTCAGAAGCGTGCGTCAGTTTACCCATGAGAATGGAACAGCATCCCGTGAGTATTCAGCAGTGGATAATGGTATCAAGACTTGTATGTATGCAGGTTATCCAGACCTTTATATGCAGTTCTCCAAGAAGAATGAGTTTGTTTTTGCCCCAGACTGGTATCGTGGTGTGGAGTATCCTAAGGAGCAGGAGCGTGGCTATGCTTCCAATGAGGACCTTTATGTACCTGGTTATTTTGAGATGCCAATCAAGAAAGGTGAGAGCATTGTCTTTGCTGCATCTACATCTGAAATCAAGACCGGTACATTGAAGAAACTTTTTGATAAGGAAGTGGCAGAAAGAGCCCCTCGTGACAATTTCTTCCATTGTCTTGTCAATGCTGCCCATCAGTTCCATCGTCGTGAGAAAAATGATGACCGATACATTCTGGCTGGTTATCCATGGTTCAAGTGCCGTGCGCGAGATACATTTATCTCTTTGCCGGGTCTTACCCTCTCTATAGAGGAAAATGACTACTTTGAACTGGTGATGAAGACTGCCATGAAGGGATATCAGGAATTCATGGAAGGAAAGGATATCACTGTGAATATTACCGAATTGGAACAACCGGATGTTCCTCTCTGGGCAATCTGGGCTCTTCAGCAGTATGCTAAGGAAACCAGCAAGGAGGAATGTCTGAAGAAATATGGTAAGTTCATCAAGAGTGTCATGCTCTTTATCGAAGGCAATCACCATCCTAATCTGGAATTGCATCCTAACGGACTCCTTTACGCTGATGGAAAGAATAAGGCTGTGACATGGATGAACTCTACTGCCAACGGAAAACCTGTAGTTCCAAGAAGTGGCTATATTGTGGAATTCAATGCGTTGTGGTACAATGCATTGTGCTTCTGCGCTGCTCTCTGCGAACTGGAAGGCAAGCAAGAGAGACAACAGCATCTTCTGGAATTGGCAGAGAAGACTAAGCAGTCTTTCCTCGATACTTTCCTCAATGAGTATGGTTATCTCTATGACTATGTAGATGGTAACATGATCGATTGGAGTGTTCGACCTAATATGATTTTCCCAGTCGCTTTCGACTATTCTCCTCTTTCTCAAGACCAGAAGAAGAAAGTGCTCGATATCTGTACACGTGAACTCCTGACCCCTAAGGGATTGCGCTCTCTTTCTCCTAAGAGTGGCGGTTATAATCCTGTCTATGTAGGTCCTCAGAGCCAGCGAGATTATGCATATCATCAAGGTACTGCATGGCCTTGGCTCGGCGGTTTCTATATGGAGGCAAGTTTGAAACTCTACAGAAGAACCCGATTGAGCTTCATTGAGCGCCAGATGGTGGGATATGAAGATGAAATGTCTTATCATTGTCTCGGTACCATCAGCGAACTCTTTGATGGTAACCCTCCATTTGCTGGACGTGGCGCCATTTCCTTTGCCATGAATGTGGCAGAGATTCTGCGTGCACTCGAATTACTCGATAAGTATCAATATTAATAAGGAGGACTGCTATATGAAAGTATTAATGTTTGGATGGGAGTATCCTCCTCATGTATTTGGTGGTTTGGCTACTGCTAACTTTGGTATTTCTCAGGGTTTGCATGCCCAGGGGGACATTGAAACCATACTCTGTCTTCCTCATCCTTTCGGTGATGAGGACCGTAGTGCTTGTAAGATTGTGGCCATGAATAGTGTGCCTATCGCCTGGCGTGATGTCAATCATGATTACGTACAGCAGCGAGTAGGCAATATTATGAATCCGGATGACTATTTCCGTTATCGCGATCATATCTATGCCGACTTCAACTATATGAATGTCAACGACCTCGGATGTATGGATTTTGCTGGTGGTTATCCATCCAATCTCCACGACGAGATCAACAACTATAGCATCATTGCCGGTGTGGTAGCTCGAAGTGAGGAATTTGATATTATCCATGCTCACGACTGGCTGACTTTCCCTGCTGGTATTCATGCCAAAAGGGTGAGTGGTAAACCATTGTGCATTCACGTGCATGCTACCGATTTCGACCGTAGTCGTGGTAAGGTAAACCCTACCGTTTATTCCATCGAGAAGGATGGTATGGACAATGCCGACTGTATCATGTGTGTATCTGAATTGACCCGACAGACGGTCATCAATCAGTATCACCAGGATCCGCGCAAGTGCTTTGCTATGCACAATGCCGTATATCCATTGAAGCAGGAGTGGCAGGACATCCCTCGTCCTGATCATAAGGGCAAGGAGAAGGTGGTCACATTCTTGGGGCGTCTCACCATGCAAAAGGGACCGGAATATTTTGTAGAGGCTGCCAATATGGTGCTTCATCGTACCCGTAATGTGCGTTTCTGCATGGCTGGTTCGGGAGATATGATGGATCAGATGATTTATCTTGCAGCAGAGCGAGGTATTGCCGATCGTTTCCATTTCCCTGGTTTCATGCGTGGTAAGCAGGTGTATGAGTGCCTGAAGGATTCTGATGTCTATGTCATGCCTTCTGTGAGTGAGCCTTTCGGTATCTCTCCTTTGGAGGCCATGCAGTGTGGTACACCTACCATCATTTCCAAGCAGAGTGGTTGCGGTGAGATTCTTACCAACTGCATCAAGGTAGATTACTGGGATATTCATGCCCTTGCAGATGCCATCTACAGTATCTGTCATAATGAGAGTCTTTTCGACTATCTTTCTGTGGAGGGCAAGAAGGAAGTTGACCAGATTACCTGGGAAAAGGTGGGTGCCCGCATCAGGGACTTATACCTTAAAACCTTAGGATGGAAGTAGGTTAAGTGAAGAGTGAAGAACGAAGAGCGAAAAACTCTTTGTCTTTGCTTGTCATAAAGTTAAACGTTCAAATATCAAGTTTCAAATTATGAAGACAATTTGTTTATATTTCGAGATACATCAGATTACCCATCTGAAACGCTACCGCTTCTTCGACATCGGTACTGATCATTATTACTATGATGATTACGAGAATGAGCGTTCTATCAGCGAGATAGCTGAGAAGTCATATATGCCAGCGCTCAATGCCCTGTTGGAGATGATCCATCAGAGTAACAAGTATTTCAAGGTAGCCTTTTCACTCTCAGGAGTCGGCATGGAACAGTTGGAAATGCATGCTCCTCAGGTATTGGAAAAATTGCAGGAACTGAACGCTACCGGTTGTGTAGAGTTCCTCGCAGAGCCATATTCTCATGGTCTTGCCTCTCTCGTCAATGAGGATAGCTTTGCCAAGGAGGTTAAGCGTCAGGCTTCCAAGATCAAGGAATATTTCGGTAAGGAGCCAACTGTGCTTCGCAATTCATCACTCATTTACAGCGATGATATTGGTTTGCAGGCTTCTCAGATGGGCTTCGAAGGTATGTTGACCGAAGGTGCCAAGCATGTATTGGGCTGGAAGTCTCCACACTATGTTTATCATTGTCCGATAGCTCCAAATCTGAAGCTTTTGCTCCGTGATATCCGTTTGAGCGATGATATCTCTTTGCGTTTCAATAATAGTAGTTGGGATGGTTATCCACTTTTTGCTGATACCTATATCAATGAGATAGCAGCTTTGCCACAGGAAGAGCAGATTATCAATATCTTCATGGAACTGTCTGCACTTGGTATTGCCCAGCCATTGTCCAGCAATATCCTCGAGTTCTTCAAGGCATTGCCAGAATGTGCACGCCAGAAGGGCATCACCTTCTCTACACCTTCAGAGATTTGCAAGAAGATGAAGTCTGTAGGCGAGTTGAATGTACCTGATACATTGAGTTGGGTGGATGAGGAGCGTGATGTCAGCACATGGCTCGGAAATCCGATGCAGCGTGAGGCTTTCAACAAACTCTATAGTGTAGCCGACCGTGTACGTATTGCCAATGATCCTCGTATCAATCAGGACTGGGATTACTTGCAGGCAAGCAACAACTTCCGTTTCATGACTACCAAGCCAAGTAATGTGGGTCTTGACCGTGGTATCTATTCAAGTCCATTTGATGCTTTCACAAATTACATGAACATTCTGGGCGACTTCCTCAACCGAGTAAACTCTCTCCATCCAGAGATGGACAATGAGCAGCTCGATAATTACATGACCAGTGTCACCAATATGGAGGAGGAGATAGAGATGAAGGATAAGGAAATCACCCGTCTCCAGGCTAAGTTGGACAAGATGGAAAAGGAAGTAGAGAAACTGCGTGAAGCACAGAAGCCTGCCAAGACTGCTACAAAGAAGACTGCTACAAAGAAGGCAGCTGCCAAGACAGCAGCAAAACCTGCTGCCAAGAAAACTACTGATAAGTAAAAATGAGATTCTTCAGGAAATCCCTGAAGAAAAAAATATAAAACAAGAGGGTGTGTCATAAGTCTGTGACGCACCCTCACGTTTTTTGAGTGATATAGTGTTTTATTACTTTGCAATATACTTTCTGTTGTTGTGGATATAAATACCCTTGTTGAGAGCCTGCAAATCGCTTGTAGAAGCGTTCTTGATTACCAGGCGACCGCTGAGGTCATAGACATTGTTGTCCGCCTTGTTTTTATTATCTAATATGATGCCTGCTATAGAGTTGGTTGCTTCAGTATAAAGAGTAAATGCCAAAATGCATTGTTTTACTTTCGGTGTGAAGGTCAACGTGTGTTCTACTGGTGAATTAAACTCCACTGTATAGTTCTTCACGCTCTTGTCCTTTGGGAAGGCATAGGCTGTTGCATCATAGCTTGTACCATTAATCTCGCCGATATAGGCATCTGCATCAGAATAGTTGTTGCGACCCTCAATATCCATCTTGGTTATCTTTACTCCATCAGGAATAATGATGGTGTATTGGTTTGCACTGTACTTGATGTAGTTTGTACCAGAACCAATATCATATGTCTTTCCTTTTTCATTGCTGATGGCGAAACCATTGCTGAAAGAACCTGCTGTTTTATCAGTTAGGGTCTTTGAGTTCAAGGTGAAAGGACCTTTTGTATCTGTAACCGTAGAACCTGTTGAGGTTGCATTGCATTCATCTGTCCATGATGAATCATATTTCTGAAGCCAGATAGCACCACTGCTTACTGTAATTTTGGAGTTGTTTTTGAATACGAGATTATCCACGAAACGGATATCGATACCCTTCTTGGCTGATATCTTTACGTTGTCGAGTGTCACGTTCTTGATGTGGCTCTCAGGGCGACCAACAAAGAAGATAGCGTTGCCATCGCAAACATCTGTAGTCTTTACATTCTGCAGATAAATACCATTATAGGTTGGGGTAGAGCCATCTACAGCTCTTGCGTTTGCCTTATCTACAGCAGGATCGCTATTGTAGTTCTTGTCGTAGAAGCAGTCGATAGAGAGTGGGTTCTTTACCTTGGTCATGGTGAAGTTAGTAAACTTCCAGTCTTCCTCACCACCGCCACGGAGAGTACCATCGCTATTGATACCAGTCTTCATGCGGATACCGGCAGTGGTACCATTCATGGTAATCTTATCAAACCATACATGCTTGATGTTCTTAGTATAGCTACCGATAGAAGCACCATGCCCTGTTCCGAAGTCGCAGTTCCAAACGTGGATATACTGTGCGTCATTGTCGCAAACTACGTTGTCATCACCTGTACTGATGTTGCAGTTATAGATGTTCATGTGATGACCCCAGATGGAGATACCGTCTGTGTTATGAGAAGGCTGTTCTGTCTTGGTTTCAGAAGAAGGGTTATAGATGGTTACATCATGAACAGTACCATTGTTGGCTCCATTGCTATTACTTAAGGTAATGTTGACACCTGGAGTATTCTGGATCTTGAGATTGCGAATCAGGAATCTGCTGCCTTTCTCGAATCGGATCATAGCTCCTGGATTGAAAGTCTCTTTGTTGTCGCGAGCCTGCCACCATCGAGTTCCTTGTCCATCAATGATTGATGTCTCGCCTTCACCCTCTATGACAATGTCGCTTTGATTCTTATTCTTGCAACCAATGAATACAGTCTTATTATTTGGAGCCTTGCCGTATTCTACGAGCTTCAAGGTGGCACCTGCGCAAAGGTGGAGTACAGTCTTAGACTTGATGCTGAGCACCTCTGTCTTGCTGGTCATCTGGTCTGTGCTACCAAACATCCAGGTACCCGCAGGTATTACGACCATACCGCCAGTTGAAGGAACTGCATCAAGAGCTTTCTGGATAGCCTTGGTGTTATCTGCTGCCGATGTGGAGGCACCATAGTTTTTGATGTTAAACGTATTTGCTGATGTGATGGCTGGCATTTGTGGTAATTCAACTGCTGTCCATCCTTCAGGAGTATTCTGGGCATTTTGCTCAGAAGTAATACCAGTAAAAGTCTGAGCCTTGGCAATGCCTGACAGAGCCAAGAGTGCTGAAAGCACGATAGTTTTGATGATTGATTTTCTCATTGTAATTTAGGCTAAATTTATATTTGTGGCAAAATTACAACTATTCTTTATATTATAAGGTATAATCATCTCAAAATAATACGAAAACGATTGCGTGATTGTACATAAAAAGTGCAATGCTCTCATCGGGCATTGCACTTTTTATGTATTTATGAATTTATCTTTTTGATTTCCTCTATAGATAATCCTGTAGATTGGGAAATGATGTCCATTGGTGTATTTAAAGCAAGAAGTTTGAGGGCGATTTCTTTGGTCTTTTCTTTTTCCCCTTCAGCTCTTCCTTCAGCTCTTCCTTCAGCTTTTCCTTCGATTCTTCCTTCTGTTAGGCCATCTTGATATCCTTCGTCACGGCTGGTATCGAAGAGGCTCTTCATGTGCCTAACTGCTTCTAAATGGCGAAAATAGGCTTGTTTGTCTTTTTGAGAGAGTGAATCTACACGTAGTCGTTCGCGTGCCTCTGGCAATCCTGCAGCAGTGGCTTTTGAACTGATAGAGCCAGTTTTTAAAAATTCAATCCATTCGTCAAGCGGAGTAGTTGCTACCTTGTCAAAATCATTGACACGTAGTATGTAGTACTCAGGGAACAAGTCTCCTGGACTCTTCCTTAACTCCAAATTATCATCTTTGATACCAAAGAATTTCTCATTCTGTCGGATGGAGAGTTTAAGTGTATCATGTGGTTCGTGTTCACCGACGAACTCGGTTTTGCCATGGTAAACATAATCTTTGCCTTGTCCCAGTTCAAAATAGACGATATTGATGGAATACACCTTGCGGACTGCTTCGTATGGCTTGCCAAGACCAATATATTCCGTTATCGCTTTAGAAACTCCATAGAGCATGCGATGGAAATAGGTTTGTTCTCGACTGTTTTGTACTTCAATGATGCACAACTGCTCGTTCTCGCTTTCTGCCAAAATATCTACTCGGTTATATTTATCGTCCTCGTCTTCTTGGTTGCTTTCGCTTTCCAGAAAGCGGTGAATCTTAAATTTCTTTCCAAGTAATGAAGATAGGAAACCTTCAAGCACAACATAGTTAGCCTTGTTGCGCAGCAGGCGTTTCATCGCCCAGTCAAATCTTATATAGTTTTCTCCGTTCATTGTCATTTCTTATTTGCTTAATACTTGCTGCAAAGATACGCTTTTCTTCTGTAACTTCCAAGAAAAGTTTCAAAAAATATAAAGATGAGTATTTTTAAGATGTTCGCTGAATATAGTTTTGTTCAAAAACAAAAAAAAAGACTATACCCATAGGAAATATACTCCAGGGGTATAGTCTTTAATTATCTCACTTTGTATGGTCTGGTCAAACGATACAATAACTCATCTTGTTTTTTGCTTAATACCATCTTGGATCACCAAACTGGTATGTTTGCAAGATTTCATCTGTGATTGTGAAATCACCATTGCTTGGGTCCTTGAATGGATTTGCATCCAGAACTTTACCTTCCTTGTCGAATGCAGTCAAGCCTGTTTCTGTATTATTTGGATCTTGTTCAAGCATATTCAAGCAATTATAATAATAGTTGTTGCTATATGTTGGAGTTCCCAATGCAGATGTATTACTAAATCCACGTTTGTTGATAAAGTTGGCAACTACGTTGTTTGTAAAGGTATTTGTATTACCCTTGAAACGAATGTAGAAGAACATGTGGTTTGAACCACCATTACCAACATTATAGAATGTACACTTATCAACGTAAGTTTCCATCTTTGCATTAACAGAAGAAGATGCATCGTCGCCACGGAAGATCTGACGTTTTGGAGCACACTCATAGAAAGTAGAATTTGTTACGTTCAAGCTGTTCCAACCGCCCTTACGGCTATCGATGAAATCCTGTCCATTGTTTGTATCCATGTGGTGAATGAGACAGTTGTCAATTGTGATATTGTCAATAACAGCAGCAACATTGTTGTAGATAAAACTCTTGTTCTCGAAGTTGCGGATTTCACAACCCTTGAGGGTCAACTCGCTGTAGCTGCCTGCACCCTTAAACTCGATAGCAGAGTTTGAATTACCTGTACCATCCAAGATAACCTGATAGAGCATAAGTGATGCCTCATTGGTCAAGTGGATGTTTGCATTCAATATTGGTAAGCTTGCTGAATTCTGAGCACCAATCTTTACACTGTTTGAAATGACCAGATTAGTACCTGACAATTCGTAAGTACCAGGAGCCAATGCAATCTTGCTACCTGGAGCAGCATTCTGAATAGCACTTACCCAATCATCAGATGGAGTGATTACTGTAGCATCACTGAAATCGATGTTAGTTGTAAATGTAGCATAACCACGAGTCTTTTCACCCAACTTCAAAGTTACCTTATAAGTAGTTTCTGGATCAAGACCAGATACCAGAGCAGAACCAGCTGCAATATCATCAGCTGTCAGAGTATAGGTAACTTTTTCTGCGGTAGAACCAGCACTTGATGGAGTGCAGATAATCTTATCAACCTGAAGACCAGCTAACCATGTCAATTTAACAGCCTTGCTTTGGATATCGCCAGACTTTACCTTGTTCATGTTTTGCTCAGGATTAGTTGTCTTCATAATTTCAACCCACTTAGAATTGCGGTTTTCATTATTTTCATCGAGAGCTCTTACACGAATGTAGTAATCAGTTTCACCGATTAATGAAGTCAGTGTACATGTGTTGCTTGTCGTTGTTGTCTTTACAGCTGGTTCGTTGTTGTCGTAATCATTGTTGTCTGCATAGGCTTCAATTTCATACGCTGTAGCACCTGTCATTTCATTCCAGTCAACAACAATATCAGTGTTGTTGGTAATACGAGCAGTAATACCTGTAGGGGAAAGTACTCTGTCAAGTACTAAGTCCTGGATATCATCAGGATCGCTGCATGAAGTAAATGCCGTGCTGCCGAAGCACAAGGCTACGGCAAGGGCACTTATATAGAAAATATTCTTTTTCATTTTTTTATAGTCTTGAAGTTATTAATACCAAGAGTAATTTTTAAGACTTGCATTGTCATTGAGGTTGACATTGAAGATAGGCCAGTACTGACGCTTGTCAGGATCCTGTACGTAAAGATAATCCTTGACATCATCAAGCGAAGTAGCCTTAATCCATGTAGCAGCATCGCCCTTACTGTCAGCATATTCTGTGTAACCTTCTGGATCCAATTCGGTCTCACCGTAATTCAAACCATAGATAACCAATTTTGCATTAGCTGTTGTGTAAGATACATCTCCACGTGACCAGCTATATGGTACACGCTTGTAGTAAACATGACCTGATAATTGGCTATATGGATGTTCTGCATCGTAATCCTCCAAGTTGACAATTGCGTTCATCTTTGCCTTAGCTTCGTCCATCTTTGTCTTCAGAAGTCCCCAGCGAATCAAGTCAGCCTTACGGATAAATTCACCAGCAAATTCAAGACCACGTTCTTTTACGATGGCATTAAACATGGTTTCTTTACTTGCAGAAACTTGATTGATATAAGAGCTGACGTCACCACCCAAGGCACGCTTGTGAATCTTCTCGAGATAAGGAGCTGCTGCAGAAGGACCATTCAATTCATTTTCCAATTCAGCACGCATCAACACAACATCAGCATAACGCATATAGAGTCTGTTGATACCATCATCGTTACCAGCTGGAATCAAACGGTTGGTCCACTCATAGCGGAGCTTACCAAAACTCCAACTCTTGAATGACTGCAACTCTTGTTTACCCTTATTCCATTGGAAAGGACAGCAGGTAACATCACGACGGGTGTCGTTCTTGTCATACTCAAAATAAAGAGTAGGAACAGGACCCACTTGGCTACCTTGCTTCATGGTTGTCATTTCATCTTCTGAGTTATGCTTGATACCGAATGTGTACATCATACGGCCACGAGCAGGAGCGTTGCTGTAACCAATCTCAAACAATGATTCACTACCAGCTGCGATGATGTCACCAGAGATACCATTGTTGTTCCAGATATCTTCAAAGTTAGACTTTAAGGCAACATACTGACCTTCAACACCCATTACATCCTTACAAGCTTGGAGGGCAATAGGATAAAGTACTTCCTTACTCAATTCTGGGTCTGTGCTTAAACGGTTTTCACCATCCATGCGTTGTGCATAACCTGCAGCCTGCATACAAACTCTTGCTAAGAGACCTTTAACAAAAGCCTTATTAACACGTTCAACGGTTTGAGTAGCCTCCAATTCGTTAGGCCATGCGCATAAGTCCTGAGCTTCTTGCAAGTCAGCTATAATCTGCTTATAGATAACGTCACGGTCAGAGCGTTCTGCGTACATGTTATCAGAATTTACAGGCTCAAAACGAGCAGGTACATCACCCCACATATTGATCAAATCTACATACTGGAGAGCACGGAGAGTAAGTGCCTCACCTAAAAGCTGCTTGTTTTTTGCATCAGACAAATCTGCATGTTCTCTTAAACCTTTGATAGCAAGATTTGCACGCTCGATAGCTGCATACATTTTAGCCCAAAGGTCTGTACCTGTTGCTGTATTCATCTGGTCGTTAGCTGTTTGTGCATTGTATGTTGCCAAATCAGCCTTACCATCAGCTTTATTTGAGTTACCATAGAATTCAACATCGGTATTATAGCCATACCAAACAGAACGAGCACGATAATTCTGCTCACCGAATTCTTGGTAGATATTAGCGATAGTTCCTTCAGCATACTCATAAGTGCTGAAAATATTCTTTCCATCCAAGGAAGAATCTGAACTTTGATTCAGAAAATCGCTACATGAAGTTAGACCGCCTGCCATCAATACAGCGGCAAAAGTTTTAACTATGATATGTTTCATTGTAGTGTCTTATTAGAAATTCAAGTTGAAACCAATAACAAACTGACGGCTCTTAGGATAAGCAGAATAATCTACACCTGGTGTCAGAGCTGTCTTGTTACGAGAAGATACTTCTGGATCAAATCCAGAGTAACCTGTAATGCAGAATACATTGTATGCAGTTGCATAGAAACGTAAACTGTTGATACCTACACGCTTTGTCAAAGTCTGTGGCAAGGTATAGCCCAATGTAATTGTTGCAAGGCGGAGGAATGAACCATCTTCAATAGCCCAGTCTGTCAATACATAATTGGTATATGGAGACCACATTGTTGTGTTTGCATTCATAGCAGCTAACTGCTCAGGATCATTACAGAGAGTACCATCTGCATTGAGATTAGTCCAACGCTTGCCGTCAGCCATAATATCCAACATGTTACGATAGTAATACTGTGAAGCTGAAGTATATTCAATCTTGTTTGCATTGTAAACATCATTGCCGATGCTATAAGTGAAGTTAGCATTCAAGTCGAAACCGTAGAGACGACCTGAGATATTGAAACCACCAGTTGCAACAGGATTCGTATCACCAATCTTAACGCGATCATTGTCATCTACACGATAATCTTGGTTTTCACCATCACCTTCGTTCATGTTTTGGAGTTTCAATGCACCTGGACGAAGGTAGCTTGCACCGATTACCTTGCTGTCATCAGATACACCTTCTTTGAGAATCCATTTTTTCTTTACTTCATCATAGCCCTCAAAGTCACTTACTTCGTAACGACCTGCAACCTTATAACCATAGATTTCGCCTACAGAATGACCAGGTTTAACAATGTAGTCGTCCTGAATCTGGGTAGAAGCCCAGTTTGAAGAAGCTTTGTATTGATCCAAAGAACCTAAGGTCTTCACCTTGTTCTTGTTGAAACCGATATTTCCACTGATGCTCAATGCATAATCTTTCTTGTTAATGGCGTTCCATGTAAGAGAGATTTCTACACCCTTGTTTTCTGTTTCGCCTAAGTTGCGATACTGATAGTCATAACCGGAACCAGATACTGGGAAAGCAATCAGCAAGTCCTTGGTCGTATTCCAATATGCTTCAATGCTACCAGTCAACTTACTCTTGAAGAGTGTAAAGTCAAGACCGATATTGCGGGTGATTGTAGTCTCCCAAGTCAAGTCAGGATTTGATGCGAATGTACCAGACTGACCAGATGCCAGACCGCTTGTCCAGAATGAATTAAATTGGTTCAACCATGTAGAGTTGCTTGAACTCCAGATAGGTGATGTCTGGTCTGCAGGAATGTTGTTGTTACCAGCAGTACCATAAGAGAAACGGAGTTTCAAGTCATCAAGCCAGTCATTTGTCTTCTTCATGAATGGCTCAGATGAAATACGCCAAGCAACAGCTGCTGATGGGAAGTATCCCCAACGGTTTCCCTCAGAGAATTTAGAAGAACCATCCGCACGGAATGTAGCACTCAAAAGGTACTTATCCATAAAGTTATAGTTAGCACGACCGAAGAATGACAAGAGGTTGTCATCTGCATTGTTGTACTTGTTTACAAAATATGGCGTACCCTGTGAAGACATTGCCCAAGCCTGAGCGGCAGTAAATGTAGTTGGGAATAAATTCAATCTATCCTCATTGACGTTACTCTTTTTATTGATAGTTTCTTCACCCAAGAGAATGTTCAGACTATGATCTTTATTCTTGATGATATTCTTGAAGTCATAGTTCAATGTATTGGTATTGCGGACTGTCTTACGCTGAGTGTCGATGAAGTAAGCCATTGGGTGAGTACCCTTTGAGTCAACGCTATTGGTACGTGCATTGTAGGTTGATGTACCATAGTATTTCTTGTCAGTATTGTAGTACCAGTCCAAACCGAATTCACTCTTGAACTTCAAGTCCTTGATGATTTCCCATGTGAAGCTACCATTCATGTTGAAGTTCTGGCGGCTCTGCTTTCTATCTGTATCATATACAGAAGTAATAGGGTTTGTCAACTGAAGATCTGGATCGTATCCGTCACTCAAGTCAGCAAAGTTGAACATAGGGTAAATCATAACGTTCTTCATACGAGAGTCTGCTGTTGAAACCTCGGTCTTGCTCTCATTAGCACCTGCACCATTGACAAGTGTATTAGAATAACGCATAGAGAAATCTACAGAAACCTTCTTGTTTACCTTGTGATTTAATTTCAAACTCAAGTTGTCACGGCGATAAGAAGAACCGAGCATGATAGCCTTATCATTTACGTGTGCATAACCGAAATTGAATTTTGTCTTTTCGGAACCACCAGTAATAGAAAGGTTGTGGTTGAATGTGTTACCTACACGGCCGAATACCTGATCTTGCCAGTCATTCTCAGCTGCATTTTCATAAAGGTCACGATCTTCCCAATTACCGAAGAGGTTGGTATATTTATCTTCATTGTCACGCAAGAGCGCATACTCACGCTGCCATTTTACGTAATCACTACCTGAAAGAGTATTTAAGGTCTTAGCCATTTTCTTCCAAGAATAGTAAGCATTGTAAGATACGTTTACCTTGCCCTCTTTACCACTCTTAGTAGTAACGAGGATTACACCATTTGCACCGCGGGAACCATAGATAGCTGTTGAAGAAGCATCCTTCAAAACTGTAATATCTTCGATTTCCGAAGCAGGGATATCGCTGATACTTTCTACAGGGAAACCATCTACAATGTAGAGAGGAGTATTATCGCCAGTGATAGAACCACCACCACGTACTCGAATCTTCATTTCTGCATCAGGAGAACCTTCTGTTGCTGTAATCTGCACACCTGCCATTTTACCTTGAAGAGCTTCTGTAGCATTGGCTACAGGCACAGCCTCAAGAGCTTTGTTATTTACTGTAGCTACAGAACCAGTCAAATCCTTTTTCTTAACAGATCCGTAACCGATAACCACGACGTCATTCAATGTTGTAGCATCGTCCTCAAGTTTGATGTTTACAACGGATTTGCCAGATACGTTAACAACTTGTGGTTTCATACCTACGTAAGAAACCTTCAATTTTTTACTGTTGCCTTTCAGCGTGATGGTGAAGTTACCATCGAGGTCAGTAACACCGCCGTTGCTAGCAGAGCCGTCTTCGATGACAGAAGCACCGATGATAGGCTCACCAGTATTGTCGGTGACATTACCTTTGATCACTGTTTGCGCAAAGCCATTGGCTGACATAGTCAATGTAGCTGCAAAGAGCGCAAATCTAAGTTTTTTAAAATTACCAGACATACACTTTTGGTTAGATTAATATTTAATAGTTTTCTTTTTTATGATTTTGTAGACTAGGCAAAAACTAAAATTACAATTAGATTGCTTCGTTTCGTATGCAAATTTATGAAAAATAATTCTAATAATCATGCTTTTTTCAGAAAAAAATGACGTAAACGTTTACGAAATTTTAAAAAATATATAGAATTACATTTGATAAAACACATAAATCCCCAACAAGAGTACGTCGAGTTTTATTCGGTTTCCTCTTATTGGGGACGATTAAGTACTATTATATTTCTACAACTGTTTCTTTTCTTCTGCTTACTTGACAATCACCTTGCTTGTCTTCTTGCTTCCATCCTTGAAGGTCTTTACAATGATATTGATGCCTTTTTGGAGGTTAGAGAGTTGAGTGCCGTCAGCTGCAAAGATTGCTGTCTTGATGACTGTTGCTACTGTTGTCATGGTGCTATTGATTCCTGTACTAACAGTACCGTTTGCTGTACCGAAGCCACCCATATCATTTGCAGCACGAACTGTGAAGGATGCTTTGTCATCATTTACAATCAATGAATTCTCTGTAGTCAGCGTATAGAATTTTCCATCTTTTGCTACGAGATACATCTTTGCATCACCAGTCCATGAAAGTTTGCCGTCCTTTAATGTTGTGACTGTGGCAGTTGCCTGAGCTGCTTTAGCTTCTGGTTTCCAGTCGCCGAATACCGCATCGAGGGTGTATGTTGCTGCTTCTTCAGCAGTCAGGATAATGTTCTCTTCTGCCTTCTGCTGAGTAGCACCAGAGTTCTTGAAGATTACTTTCTTCTCTGCAGGAGAGAATACGTTACCTTCTGCGTCCTTCAATACGTCGAGGCGAAACTTGTCTGCCATCGCATCGCCCATCGCGTTGATGGTGAAGTAAGCGTACTTCTTGTCATCGTTCAGAATCTCATCCTTTTGGTTCACGGTTGTGTTGAGCCAGGTAAGACGGGTGATATTGTTCCATGAACGACCAAGACTGAAGTTTGCAGCTTTGTTTTCAATGGTACAATCTTTGAAGATGTAGCCCCATTCACTCTTGCTGTTTGGTGCTGCAATCACGTCTGTACCATTCTTTTCATTTTCCTTACGGCTTTCGTTGACGAAAAGTACACGGTTGAAATATACATCGCCACCACCGCAAACGTAGTCAACTGTTCCGTGAATCTCTGAATCCTCAAAGTAGAATTGACCCTTTCCGTTTGGCTCGTTGCTATAGTATGTGTCCTGATAAGACAGCATCTTCACGTTCTTACAGATAGTCTTAGTGCCACGATCTTGGAGGCAGACAGCGCGACCGGCTGATCCTGTCTTATAGTAATCGAGTGCATCTTTCAGGGTAAGATCCTGAAGATAGAGATTGTTGCTCAAGTTGAGAAGGGTGGCAGTAGTGCCGATGCCCTCGTTCTCTACAGCAGGTTTGTTGACGATGATGGTATTGTCCATGTTCTCACCGATGATAGAGATGTTGTTACCACTAATCTGAGTGAGGCACTTGTCTCCCAAATCGTATGTTCCGTTTGGTAAGAAAATGTATGAACGTGGAGCGTCTATTGCTGCGTTAGCTGCATTGACGATTTCCAGTGTTGTGATGAAACTCTTTGCATCACCAGCCTTTACTGTGTACCAGTTGCCGTCTTGAGTACAGGCTGGTTCTGTCATGTTTACGATGCTGAGACCGTGGAGGTAAGCAGTAGCTGCGAATGTAAGTGTGTATTCGCCACTTTCTGTAGAGTTGTTCTGCAGGATCGTGCTGAGACCATCCTTGCTAACTTTGGCATCTACACTTGCAATCTTATTACCTTTAGGGTCTGTCAATGTGATGTTGCCTGTGGTTGAATAATTGCAGAGAGTCAGTTTGATGTAACCTTTTCCACCCATCAAGATTTTAATCTTGTCGCCTGCAGAGAAAGACCAGCCATGTGTTTTGTCGTGCCATTTGCCATTGCCCTCTACACAGAAAGCCTCATGGTCGTCTGCACAGAAACCTTCCTTCTGAAGATTGAAATCGTAACGAGCTGTTGTGTTGGCTGTTTCGATGTCGGTAACGACTGCATAGAGTTTCGTATCTGATGTAATCACTGATGATGTCGTATATTTCTTTTCATCCTGCTTTACAGATGTTGCCCAGCCGCGGAATTTCTTTCCGTCAGTTACGGTCACCTTTCCTTCTGCCTCTTTATTGAAAGAAGCGATTGTAGCATCCTGCTCAACCTTTTGGGTGCCGATAGCTGTTGTTTCGTCTATATCATAATAGGTGAGGGTGAAGTCTGGCTTGAAGCCTACAGTCAACTCGTATATTGCTTCATCACCATTAGCTTCTACCACGATTGAAACGACTGTTTTCTGATTGTTGCCCTCTCCGGTAGTAGTATAGGTTGTACTCTTGATGGTTCCGTTGTCTGCTGTGATTTCTGTCAGAGGGTTGGTCTCTGAAATGAGATTCGCCTTCTTTGAGATAAGGAGGGTTGCCAATTGTTTGCCGGTAGCGTCTTCGTTGAAGATATCTACTGCCTGATATTTTTCTCCGTTGAGGCTGAAGCTTCCGAGCATAGGGGTTTTGCTCATATCGACATTACCATAAATAGCAAGGTCGGTAACGAATGCATTCTGGTTCAATGTAAAGCTCTCGAACTTAATCTGGCAGTTGGTGCGATTTACATCAAGAGACAAGTTCTCTCCTTTGGTAGTTACGATGCTTTGGTTGTGAATTGGTACCCAATCTGCATCTCCATCGCCCTTTACTGATACTTTAATGCCGCGTTTGCTACCTGTTGCAGCCTGATGCAGGGTGATTTTTGTGATATTGGCCAAAGCAGAGGTTACTGCGCTTGGTTCGGCTGTGCTATACTCCCCCGTGTATTTTAGGGTCTTCATATAACCAGTTCGATCAGGAAACTTTGTGTTTGTTCCTTTTGGGTTAATCTCAACGCCATTAAGTGTCATGGTAAATGCCTCTTTACTGTAGAGTGTCTTGAGGTTTACCGCAGTGTTGTTGGCTGTTTTGCCATCTACATTCTCCCAATTAGTGAAGTCGGTAGAGTAGAGTGTCTTTTCTTGAATAGCACTTGCTTGTACTACCTTTATTTGATAGAGGTAACAGTTGGCTGTTGCTATTACTTCAACATAGCCTTGAGCTACTTCTGCAGAAGAGGCTTTGTGGTCTGTGATATCTGCTGTCGCTGCAATACCACCTATTGTATAATTGTGATAGTTGGGATAACTTGTCACAGTAACTACATCTTTGGCAGACTTCACTGGAATCTGAAGTTTTGTACTTGTATTAAACTGGGCATCGCTTGTTCTTCCCTTTAGTTTGCCTGTAGATGCATCGACGTGCATAGAGATACCGTCAACTGTTGATTTTACCTCACCAGTTGCACTTTGAATATTAGTCGCGGTATTGATACCTTCAGGCAAATTATTCTGAAAGTCCCAAATCGCCGTAACATCTTGTGCTTTTGCTATGCATGCAAAGACAAGTAACAGACTAAGCAGTCCGAATCTCAGTAGATTTCTTTTCATTGTTTGTTACTTTTAGGTTTAAATTTATAATGTTTTATATTTATACTTGTATAGTTTTACTTGTTTGTTTCAAGTATGATGGACTTACTTGTTTGCTCAAGTAGATTTCCGTGGCAAAAATACAACAAATATCTGTAATATGTATGTAAGATATTGATGAAACGCACGTAATCGTTTGCGTGAGATTTCTCTACTTTTCTGTTCTATTTTATCAGATAATGTGTTACTTTTGCAAACGAAAATATGCTAATAATATAATTTTTCAAACAACTTACAAATTAAAAACTTAAAACATAACGATTATGAAGAAATTCTTTACTCTTATTGCCGCTGTCGCTATGGCAGCAAGTATGAACGCTCAGACTTTGTCGTTCGATACAGATTATGCAAGCGGTTCTGTGCCAGCCACTTTTTCTGCAAATGGTTTGGTCTTGTCTATTGTTGATACAGCCAGCAAACTTTCTGTAGATAAAAATTCTGCTTATTTTGGTACTGATGATTCTTATCAGAAGTTTGATAAAAGATTGAAATCTGGTGGAAAGTCTTCATCTAACAATAATTTGACTCTTACTTTGCCTTCAGATGGTACTCTTAAAGTATATGCTCGTACAGGATCTTCTTCTGCTACAAACCGTAATGTTATATTGACACAGAATGATACCGAGTTGGCTAATAAGATACTCTTAGAGTCAGAGGCTGTTTCTGTTAACATGATGGTTGATGGAGAAGAGGTAGCTAAGAAAGTTTATCCTGCTGTCTCTGTTGCAGTAAAAGCGGGTGATGTGTCTATCACTTATCCAGCAGGTAGTATCAATTTCTATGGTTTTGAATTCGTGGCTGCTGGCACTACTGGCATTTCTGATATCCAAGCTCCAAAGTCTTCTAAGGATGGCGCAACATTCAATCTCTTAGGTCAGAAAGTTGCAAATGATGCTAAGGGTATTGTTATCAAGAATGGTAAAAAGTTCATTAATAAATAATTTCCTTTTGAAAGCGTAAAAAGGTTAATCATAGGTTTAAGGATATAGTTTAGTTACCCCCTGTCGGCAATATGCTGGCAGGGGATTTTTATCTGATAATTTGTTTTGAAACTAATATCTTGTATCTTGACAAAGTTAAGCATAAAATATGTAATAAGTGGAGTTTTCCTTTTCTTTTATATATTTTTATGACAAAATGAGTTTTCTTCAAGCGGTTCTGTTTTTCCAACCCTTACCCCACTTTCATTTTTGCGTGGGCAAGCAATAATTTCTCCTTGCCCACGCAATAAATTTTCCTTGGGCAGGGAAGAAAAATTCGGCTTCAATAAAAAATGCAGTTTATGGAAAAATTAGTTTACATAGGATTATCAGTTTTAAAGATGAGAGAGTGATGCGTTATGATGAAGTGTGAATGGTAGTGATTGAATGTAGAGAATAAAAAATCCCAGTTTCTCGTCTGTTACAACGTGAAACTGGGATTTGATGTTAGGGGATCTGATAAATGAAATTGTATCCTATCAGATTATTTTGTTTACTTTTACTTCTGGATAAACTTCTTGCCAGCCTTAATAACGACACCCTTGTATTCCTTACCTACCTTCTGACCAGCGAGGTTGTAAGCTGGTGCATTAGCGTCAGCTGCCTCGGTTGTGATGTCTTTGATATTTGTTGTCTGTCCATTCAGAGAGTAGAGCTGATTGTTCATGTCAAGCTCGTATTTATTATTGAATTTCTTCAACTTGCCCTTTATGATAACAACATCACCAGCCTTGAGTTGGTCTGCAGATGTGAAACCTTCTCCGCCAAAATATTTTCCGCTGTAAACATCCAGTTCGTTGGTTGCTTCACCATTATCTGAAATTTTGTATGATAAGCTATTGAATTGGGTGTTGAGTGTTCCGACACTTGTGATAATACCCTTTACGTAAACCTCAGTAGATAAACCTTTTCCTGCATCAATCAGTTCCTTTGCCTTTGCAACAGTATAAGCTGTTTCTGGTGTGTTAGAGATATCTACAATGTCAGGATTAGTTCCTTTCTTGTAATATTCTACCTTTTTTACGCTTACTAAACCATTTTTTGAGGCATGTTTTTTGCAATCAATTGCCAATTTGTAGTAGCAGTTCTCTTTAGGAGTCTTTATTGTAAAGACTGCGTCTCCTGCGGCAATCTTTTCGAGGTTGACTGTCTCGAGAACTGTTTTTCCTTCTTTGTCTGATGTAACTTCGAGTTTGATAGAGTTTACGTGATCAGCTACGATATTGTCTATGTCTACTACAACAGAAGATATCGCTTCGTCAATAGCAAAATCCGTAGTGATGGTTCCTACTAATGCAGCTTTCTTTCCACCGCATTTTATCCATTTCCAATTGTTGTTCCAATTGTTGTTGTTGAAGTTAACAATAGACCAGGTGTCTGTACCGATTTTTGCTGTCCATGTCTTGTCGTAACCTCCTACTTTGTTGTCGGCTTTGTTGTCGTCAGGGAATGTCAACGTTTTGTAAGCCTGACCGAATGCCATGTTGGCGATAAATGCCAATACGGCGATAAATGCATAGCGTAAATAATTCTTCATAAACTTTAAGATTTAAAATTAGTAATATAGTTGATTATCTCTTGTGAAAGTCCTAACACCCACATGGTGCTGTGTAAGAACATCGAATGGGTTGTATTCCTAAACACAGTACAAAGATAGTAAAAATATCAATTGGTTGTTTCAAAAATCGTATTAAAATTTGATGAATATACGAAAAAGCACAAAAAAAGGTGGAAAAGAACATTAATAAGTCCTTTTCCACCTCAGTATTTTCTAAATTTTCTGTGTATTATAGTTCTCCTGTGTGTTCAGGTAGCTCTATATCAGCAAGTTATTCTGCCTTTAGGCCCTGCTGTTCCATCTCCAAACTTGCCCAGATAAATGGACCTACACCCTTAGGGTCATTGTCACGGATTGGTTCGCTCATGTAATATTCAAAGCTTCCGTCACGCTTATAGTTTGGCTTCTTTACGTATGGACCATCGCCAGGACCGAGACCGCTTACACTGCAGCACTTGGTCAGACTGATGGTCTTGTCAGGGTTCACCTGGATGAATTCCTTCAAGATTCCCTTGTAAGCCTTGATGCCGGCATCACGATATTGTTCTGCGAGGTAACCCTTGCGATAACCCTTCAGAAGTACATAGGCAAACATGCTGGATGCTGTACTCTCCAGATAGTTGCGAGGATCCTTTACGTCCATCACATCATACCATACACCGGTTTTCTTATCCTGATACTTCACGACACTTGCCATCGCCTTGTTGAGCAGTTCGATCACTTCACCACGGCGGGCATAGTCCTCTGGCATTGCATCGAGACATTCAGTCATTGCCATCACATACCATCCCAAGGCTCTTGCCCAGGTATGTTGGCTCTTACCATTCTCCTTGTCAGCCCAGAACTGCTGATGAGTCTCATCCCAAGCATGTTTCCAGAGCTGAGTCTTCTCATCGTATGTACGCTTGTCAGTCTTGATCATCTGGTCAACGGCATCATCGAGGTATTTCTTTGCCTTCTTTGGTTTCATGGTCTGCACCGCATAGTTGCAGTAGAAAGGCAAGCCCATAAAGATACCGTCGAGCCAAACCTGGTTGGCATAGATAGCCTTGTGCCAATAAACACCTTCCTTGGTACGAGGTTGCTTCTGCAACTGCTTGAAGAGTGTCTTCAGTGCCTTGTCGGTACCCTCAGAAGGGAAGAGGTTGTGCATACGGAGGATGAATTTAGCCGTGCGAACATTGTCGAGATTGAAATCCTCGTACTTGTACCCCGTGATATTGCCCTGTTCGTCAATCATCTTGGCAGGGTATTCCTTCAGGTAGTTGAGGATAGCCTCATTGTTGGCTTCAGCATCCTTGCCCTTGAAAGTGCTCTTGTTGTCCTTATAATATAAATAGGTGTCGAGCATACCTTCCATCTCGATGCCCATCACATAGCTCCACTTAGGTTTGCTGCTGAAATCGAGCAGGTATGGATGAGCCACACGGCTCATCTCGCTATGGGTAAGCCACTCGCTGTATGCCTGGTATGGACGGTCTTCCTTGTTGAGAACGAGGGAACCGTTGATGATGAGATTGTCGAACTTCACATCACGGGTCTTGCCGGTAATCTTGACAGGCTGTTTGATGACACCATCAAACTTACAGTTCTTGACGGTGATATCAGTTACGTTCTCTACCTGGTCACGACCAACGATGAGCACACCATAGTTGCTCTTCTTGCAGGTTACATTTTCCACATACACCTGAGATACGCTTGGTTCAAAACCGCGATAGCAGATCTCCTTTGGCTCGTAATCGAGGTTGATCTTTACGACAGCTTCCTTACATTGCCCCACAGTGACGTTGCGCATGTTGATGTTCTTAATGACACCACCGCGGCAGTTGTTGGTCTTGATGCGCAGAATGCGGTCGAGGTGAGGAGAGTCCATTTCGCAATCTTCGGCATATACATTCTCGCATCCGCCAGAGATTTCACTTCCGATAACCACACCGCCATGTCCATCTTCCATCTTACAGTTGCGGATGATGATGTTTTTGGAAGGTTGGTTCCAGAGACGACCATCATTGTTGCGTCCGCTCTTGATGGCAATACAGTCGTCGCCGGTATGGAAGATACAGTTCTGGATGAGCACATTCTCGCAAGCCTCTGGGTCGCATCCGTCACCATTAGGTCCTTCATTCCAGATGGTCACACCATCTACGGTGATGTTCTTGGAGAGCAGTGGATGGATAACCCAGAAAGGAGAGTTGAGCATCTTGACACCCTGGATGAGGATGCGCTCAGAACGTACGAAGTTGACGAGCTGTGGACGCAGCCCTTGTCCCTTACCAAATTTTCTTTCGTCGAAAGGCACACCGTCTTCAGCCTGTTTCAGCAATTTGGCACGTGAGCCGAGTCGCTGTGCTTCCTTGGTAATGCCTTCCTGATAACCGAAACGTGGATGCCCATTCATAGACCACCAGGTCTCGTTGTTACCACCACCGTCGATGGTACCCTTACCCGTGATGGCGATGTCAGTCACCTTGTAGCCATAGATACATGGAGAATAGTTCCAGCAAGCCAGACCTTCCCAAGAGGTTCGGACGAGTGGATAGAGATTGGTGTCGAAAGCGAATTTCAGCGTCGCACCTTCCTCGAGAACGAGGTTGACATGACTTTTCATTTCGATGGCCCCTGTGTTCCAGGTTCCTTTCGGTACAATTACCTTACCGCCACCTTTTCTGGATACCAGAGAGATGAGTCGGTTGATAGCCTTCTGGTTTTGGGCTGCAGACGCATTGGTCTTGGCACCAAAAGAAGAGATGACAAACTGGCGCTCATGAAGTTGAGGCTTTAGAATACTTTGTTCGATCTGCTTGTACTCTTGGTCGTTCCATCCCGATGCAAAAGCGAGGGTAGGGAAGATAAGTAAGGCAAGCAGCAACGTTTTTAAGTGTTTCATGCTTGTTGTTCTGTTTGTAGATTTATATTAAAATTTGATTTAGCTTGGTTTAGAACCTTATCTTTTATAAAGATACTGCAAAGATACGATTTTATTTTGTAATGTACACGCACACAATGTTAAAAAAGTGATTTTGCCTTAAAAAAGTTTGGAGATAATCGGAAAAAGGCGTATATTTGCACCCGTAATACTTTGAAGACGTTTGCTTCAAAGTATTCATTTCTGGTTGGCTACGTCCTGTAACCAACCTTTTTTTATGTTAAAATTTTGGTGGTTTCTCAGAATTTTATTATCTTTGCCAACGATAATTAACTTATATTGTGCAATTCTTAAATAAAATAGCCTATTGATTAGACATTTACTTAATTAAAAATAAGAGGATTAAGAAATGAGAAATCTACAAGATTTGACCGACGAGGAGTTGGCCCTTCTTTATGTCGAAGGTAACAATCGTGCCTTTGACTTATTGCTTTCACGCAATGAAGTGAAGTTGTTTACATACATCATGTTCTTTGTGCGTGATCAAGAGGTGGCTAATGACATCTTCCAGGAAACGTTTTTGAAGGTGGTAAGCAAACTTCAGAACCACGAATATTCTGCAAACGGAAAATTCGGAGGTTGGTTGTTGCGTATTGCCCATAACGTCTTGATGGATATGTATCGTGGTCAGCGCTATAAGTATGTCGTTGAATCGAATGACGACAATGATCTGTCTAATATCAGTGGTGAAGATTTGTTGGAAACAAATGCAGAAGTTAATTTGATTAATATCCAGGTTCTTTCAGATGTCAGAAAGATGATGGATCAGTTGCCTATTTTACAGCGTGAAGTAGTGTATATGCGCTACTATCAGCAACTCTCATTCAAGGAAATCGCTGAGGCTACAGGTGTAAGTATCAATACCAGTCTTGGAAGAATGCGCTATGCTCTTCTCAATCTTCGCAGAATGGCTAAGAAGCATGACGTATATCTTCAGTTAGACTAGTATTGGATATGTTATTTCCGGAGGTTTAATCCTCTGGCTGTTTCAATTCTTTAAGGGCATGGATGGTGGAAATAGGATCTGTGCTCTTAAACACGTAACTGCCACTTACCAGTACGTTAACTCCAGCCTTTGCCAGGCGTGGGGCAGTTTCTGCCTGTACACCACCATCCACTTCGATGAGGGCGTTGGAGTGTGATTCCTTGATGAGTTTTCTCAGTCTTTCCACCTTCTTGATGGTGTTCTCGATAAACTTCTGCCCTCCGAACCCAGGATTTACACTCATCAGCAGTACCATATCTACATCGCAGATGATATCTTCCAGTACGCAGACAGGAGTAGATGGATTCAGCGTGACACCCGCTTTCATGCCAGCTGCATGAATCTGCTGGATGGTACGGTGCAGGTGGGTACATGCTTCATAATGTACATTCATCATCATGGCACCAGTCTTGGCAGTCTGCTCGATGTATTCTTCCGGATGTGCTATCATGAAATGCACATCAAGAGGTTTCTTGCAAACCTTGGCTACGGCTTCAAGAACAGGAAAACCAAAAGAGATATTGGGCACGAATACCCCATCCATGATGTCCATGTGGAGCCAGTCGGCTTCACTCTGATTGATCATTTCAACTTCGCTTCTCAGATCCAGAAAATTGGCTGAAAGCAAAGATGGTGATACCAATGTCTTCATATTTTGAGTTCGTTAGTTAAGACAGTACACCTCGTACTTACCATTCCTCTTGATCGTTCGATAGGTGTATGCTATCTGTTTGATAATGCTGATCGTCCTTTTGGATGGTCTCATTTCTTCGGAAGTAAAAACTTGCTTCATAGGCGTTACTGTTATGATCGTTAATATAATGATACTAAGATTCAGTTTGCTTCTTCATCTTTATTAGTATAACGTAAGATTTTCTATTTTATTACATTTGAAATATCTTTTTTTCTCATCAACATGACTCTTGCCTTATTATATATAATAATGTATAGTGCTTCTAAACACTTGATTTTACTCCCAAAAGTAGCTTTTAATTACTTATTTCTGTTAATTTCTAAAATTTTTCGCCAAAAAGTTTGTAGTTTAATAGAAAAAGTGTACTTTTGCAATTGAATTAAAAAATAAACAATATGATGACAACATTCGTATCTTCAACAGCATGGTGGTGGCGTATCTCAAGATTTAAAAAGTCGTGAGACGATAAGCCGTGCGTGGATATGAATCCATGATATAACTAAGGCCTGCCGTACTTACGACAGGCCTTTTTTCATATTTTTACCTCAGGAATGGGGGATTGGGAATAGAAAATAAAAAAATAAAATATAGGAGAATAAATTATGGAAATGAAGGACATTTTGAACAGAATGTTGAATCACGAGGAACTTTCCCGTGAGGAAACCAAGAATATCATCGTGGGTATCACCAAGAGTGAGTTCCCTGAGGAGCAAATTACTGCTTTGCTTACCGGTTTACAGATGAGAGGCGTTACCGTAGATGAACTGTTGGGTTTCCGTGATGGTATCTTGGCTACCGGCGTTCCTGCCATCTTAGATTGCGACCGATACATTGATGTGGTTGGTACAGGTGGCGACCGCAAGAATACTTTCAATATTTCTACTACCGCTTGCTTCGTCATTGCTGGTGCTGGTTATAAGGTTGCCAAGCATGGTAATTATGCGGCTACTTCTGTGAGCGGTGCTTCAAATGTCATCAAAAACCATGGCGTGCAGTTTACTGATGATTTGGATAAGTTGAACCGTTCTATCAATGAGGCTGGTATCGTCTATCTCCATGCCCAACTCTTTGCCAAGGCAATGAAGTTTGTAGGTCCTATCCGTAAGGCACTCCAATTCCCAACCGTATTCAATCTCCTCGGTCCACTGGTTAATCCAAGTCAGCCTAAATGTCAGTTGCTCGGTGTTGCCAATCTGGACCAGATGCGACTCTATAATCAGGTTTATCAGAAATTAGGTATCGATTATGGTATTGTAAATAGCATCGACGGTTACGATGAGATTTCCCTGACCAGTGATTTCAAGGTAACGACCAATCATTATGAGCGCATCTTCAAGCCACAGGATCTTGGTTTTGAAATTGCTAAACCTGAGGAAGTTAGAGGTGGTGCTACTGAGGAAGAGGCAAAGGAAATCTTTGATGCCGTACTTGAGAACCGTGCATTGCCTGCCCAGAAGAATATCGTACTTGCCAATGCCGCCTTCGGTATTCAAGATATGGAGAAGGGAAAGAAGAGTATTGAGGAATGCGTGGAGATTGCACGAGAGAGCATCGATAGTGGCAAGGCACTCGCTACATTCAAGAAATTTGTAGAACTGAATAGTTAAAGGCTTTTTTAAAGGTAAAAAGGTAAAAAAGTAAAAAGGTAAAAAGAGCATTCTTGCTCTTAAAGGTAAAAAAGTAAAAAGGTAGGATATGGCTGATATTTTAGAAGAGATTGTCGCTCATAAGCGAATCGAGATAGAACAGCGCAAGCGCTTCATCCAACCTCGGCAGATGATTTCCCTGACGGAACAGAAGATGCAGGCGGATGACGGACTGGTACCTGGAGGCAGCATGCGCAAGGCACTGATGGAGTCCTCTACGGGTATCATCGCTGAGTTTAAGAGAAAATCGCCGTCCAAGGGATGGATCAAGGAGCAGGGTAAGGCAAGTATCATCCCGTTGGCTTATCAGGAGAATGGAGCTTCTGCTCTCAGCATCCTTACCGATATCGACTACTTCGGCGGTTATGATGAGTTTATACAGGAGGCTCGCCATGTGGGGGTTCATATACCTATCTTATATAAGAACTTCGTTATTGAGGAATACCAACTCCTGCAGGCGAGATATTGCGGTGCTTCTGCCGTACTCCTGATAGCTGCCTGTCTGACGAAAGAGGAATGTAAGCGTCTTCTTGATATGGCGCACCAACTCGGAATGGAAGTACTCTTGGAGATGCACAACGACCGGGATTTCGAATATGCAGAACTCGAACCTGATATGTATGGCATCAACAATCGCAATCTCGGTACGTTTGTTACCGATGTGGAAAACAGTTTCCGCCTGGCAGAGCAGTTGCCGAAGAATGTGTGCAGAGTCAGCGAAAGCGGTATCTCCAATCCGGAAGTTGTCAAAAGACTCCGTGAGGAAGGCGGTTTCCGTGGCTTCCTGATGGGAGAGCAGTTTATGAAACAGGCTGACCCGGGACAAGGACTTGCGGATTTTCTGAAACAACTGGAAATCAATGGTGAGTTCAGATGAAAATACTAACGAGAAAAAAGAAAGAGAAATGAATACAGATAAAATGTTGGTTAAGGTGTGTGGTATGCGTGATGCCGATAACATTCGCGAAGTATCCCAACTCGGGGTTGATATGATAGGATTCATCTTCTATCCGAAGTCACCGCGGTTTGTGCAGATGATTAGCAGCAAGGCTGGCATTATACCAGACTACTCGGAAGAGCGTATCGAACTTGCGATGGCGCGTAAGACTGCTGAGACTCAAAAGCAACCAGCAAGGGTGGGAGTCTTTGTGGATGATATGCCCCAGAACATCGTGACACGTGTCTATAATTACCGTCTCGACTACATCCAGTTGCATGGTAATGAACCTCGTGAAACCATCGAGAATCTCCGTGCTACCATCGATCCCGACATCAAACCCAATATCAGGATCATCAAGGCTATCAGCGTAAGCTCAGCCGAGGATATCCAGAAATATAAGGAGTATGTAGGCGCTGTTGACCTCTTCCTTTTCGACACCAAATGTAAGACGGTCGGTGGAAGTGGTGAGCAGTTTGATTGGCAAGTTCTGCAGCAGTACGATGGCGAGACCCCATTCCTCCTGAGTGGCGGTATCGGACCGGAAGATGTAGAACGGCTGAAAGCCTTCCAGCACCCGAAGTGTATCGGTATCGATTTGAATTCGAAATTTGAAATCGAACTTGCTCTGAAAGATGTAGAAAAACTCAGGAAATTCCTTTTAAAAGTAAAAAGGTAAAAAAGTAAAAAGGTAAAAAGAGCATTCTTGCTTTTAAAGGTAAAAAAACGAAAAAATGAATAAGATAAATGCATTATTTGCAAACAATAAAGACCGCAAGCTTTTGAGCTTGTATTTCTGTGCCGGTTGTCCAACCTTCGAGGGCACAGGTGCTGTCATCAAATCCATGGAACGCCATGGCATTGATATGATTGAGGTGGGCATTCCTTTCAGTGACCCTTTGGCTGACGGACCAGTCATCCAGAGTGCAGGTACCAAAGCCTTGAAGAACGGAATGACCGTGAAGGCGCTCTTCGGTCAGCTCAAGGCCATCAAGGATGAAGTGCAATTGCCATTGGTTCTGATGGGTTATCTCAACCCTATCATGCACTATGGCATCGAGGCTTTCTTTCAGAGTTGTGTGGAGAGCGGTGTGAGTGGCACCATCATTCCAGACCTTCCTTTCGATGACTATCTGAAAGTGGTGAAGCCGATTGCCGACAAGTATGATATCCGTGTCATCATGATGATTACACCGGAGACCAGCGAGGAGCGCATCCGATTCATCGATGAGCATACCGATGGTTTCATCTATATGGTCAGTTCAGCCAGCATCACAGGAGCACAGAGTAGTTTTGGTGATGCCAAACTCGCTTATTTCAATCATATCAATAGTATGAATCTCCGCAACCCTCGTATGATTGGTTTCGGAATCAGTAACAAGCAGACTCTGACCAGTGCACAGGACAATGCAGCCGGTGCTATCATTGGAAGTAAATTCGTGACATTACTCAATGAAGTGGGTAATCCGGATAAGGCGCTCGACCTGCTTTTCGAGGCACTCAAGAATTAAGTGAAGAGTGAAGAACGAAGAGTGAAGAATTCATCAGTTTCGTTTGTGACTCAAGGGCGAAAGCCTAATTTAACATTTTACATTTTACATTTGTCATTTTACATTTGTCATTTGTCATTTAATATTAGATTGCGATGTATCAAGTTGACGATAAAGGATTTTTTGGAAAATTCGGTGGCGCATACGTGCCAGAGATATTATATAAATGTGTGACAGAACTCCAGGAGGCTTACAAGCCTATCATCGAGAGTGAGGAATTCAAGAAAGAGTATTACGCTCTGCTGAAAGATTATGTGGGTCGTCCTTCACCTCTCTATTATGCCAAGCGCATGAGTGAGAAGTACGGATGCCAGCTCTATCTGAAGCGTGAAGACCTGAACCATACTGGTGCTCATAAGATCAATAATACCATCGGTCAGATTCTGATGGCAAAGAAGATGGGCAAGACCCGTATCATTGCCGAGACTGGTGCCGGTCAGCATGGTGTGGCTACAGCTACGGTCTGCGCTCTGATGGATATGAAGTGCGAAATCTTCATGGGTGCTACCGACGTTGAGCGTCAGCATACCAATGTGGAACGTATGAAGATGTTGGGTGCTAAGGTTAATCCTGTAAGAACGGGTAATATGACCTTGAGCGATGCCTGTTCAGAAGCTATCCGCGACTGGTGCTGTCATCCTCAGGATACTTTCTATATCGTGGGCAGTACGATGGGACCTCATCCTTACCCTGATATCGTGGCAAAGATGCAGAGTGTGATTTCAGAGGAACTGAAATGGCAGTTGGAAGAGAAGATTGGTCGTGATTATCCTGACTATCTTATCGCTTGTGTGGGTGGCGGAAGCAATGCTGCGGGTACCATCTATCACTATATCGATGACGAGCGTGTGCAGATTTACTTGGCTGAGGCTGCCGGTCATGGTATTGATACCAACTATACGGCTGCTACCATGCACTGCGGTACAGAAGGTATCATTCATGGTGCGCGTACCCTCGTGATGCAGACCGAAGACGGACAGATAGAAGAAGCCTTCACCATCAGTGCCGGTTTGGATTATCCAGGCATCGGACCAATGCATGCCGACTTGGCTACCCGTGGCCGTAGTCATGTGCTTGCCATCAAAGATGATGAGGCTATCTATGCTGGATATGAGTTGACCCGTATGGAGGGTATCATTCCTGCTATCGAGAGTGCCCATGCTGTGGCTGCCTTGAAGAAGATGAAATTCAAGAAGGACGATGTCGTTGTGCTCACAGTTTCTGGACGTGGTGACAAGGACGTGGAGACCTACTTGAGTCATAAGGAAATGGCTAAAGAATACGGAGATTTTTAAAATTAGAGGCTTTAAGCTTCATCATCAAGCGAAGCCTGCTTCATGTGGTCTTGAAATAGGCTTCGTTGGTCATTGAAGCCTGCTTCATGTGGTTTTGAAATAGACTTCATTTTTTTATCGTTTAAAATATGAGTAGATTCAATTATACAACAAAGACTCGCAAGATTCTCGCCGATCTCTATACACCGGTGGGAGTCTATATGCGACTTCGTGACATATATCCCCAGTCTGCCTTGATGGAGAGTTCCGACTACCATGGCTCAGAGAACTCTCGTTCCTTCATCGGCGTACATCCGATGGCAAGCATCGCTGTGGGACATGGTATCGTGACAGTCACTTATCCCGATGGAAAGGTGGAAAAACAGGAACTTCCTGCCTTCGGTGAGGGAAAGGGTGAGGAGTGTAAACTCGCCATCTCCAAGGCAATCAATGACTTTGTCAAGTCTTTCCATGTGGAGGGAGAGGGCAAGGACTTCTGTGGACTCTATGGTTTCACCACTTTCAATGCCGTACGCTACTTTGAGAATATCCCGGTAAAGGATACGACGATGGAAAAGAATGATGCGCCGGATATCTATTATATCATGTATAAGGACATCATCGTTTTCGATCATTACAACAATACGATGGAACTGATTGCGCTGAGTGATGCAGAAGGTTCTGCTGGTGAGGCTGAACTGGATGCGCTCCTGAAGGCTATCAACAAGGCAAATGTGAAACCATACGACTTCCATCCTGTGGGAGATACGACTTCTACGCTTACTGATGAGCAGCATAAGGAGAATGTAAGAAAGTGCATCCAGCACTGTTTGCGTGGTGATGTCTTCCAGATTGTGGTCAGTCGCCGTTTCGTCCAGAAGTATGAGGGTGATGATTTCAAACTCTACCGTGCGCTTCGTAGTATCAATCCATCACCATACCTCTTCTATTTTGATTTCGGCGGATACCGTATCTTCGGTTCTTCTCCAGAAACCCACAACCGTATCGTAGGTGATAAAGCCTTCATCGATCCTATTGCCGGTACTACTAAGCGTACAGGCGATATCGAACAGGACCGCAAGGCTGCTGAGTTCCTGCGCAATGATCCGAAAGAGAATGCAGAGCATGTGATGTTGGTGGATCTGGCACGCAATGACCTGAGTCGCAACTGTCATGGCGTGAAGGTAGATTTCTATAAGGATATGCAGTTCTACAGTCATGTCATTCATCTCGTAAGTCGTGTAAGTGGTACGCTTGATAGGGATGCTGATCATATCAAGGAGTTTATCGATACTTTCCCAGCAGGTACGCTGAGTGGTGCTCCTAAGGTTCGTGCCATGCAGATTATCTCAGAACTGGAGCCTCACAACCGAGGTGCTTATGGCGGTTGTATCGGATTCATCGGACTGAATGGTGATCTCAATCAGGCCATCGTTATCCGTACCTTTATCAGTCGTAATGGTGAGCTCTGGTTCCAGGCGGGTAGTGGTGTCGTAGCCAAGAGCAATGACCAGTATGAACTGGAAGAGTGTAATAACAAGTTGGGTGCACTCACCAAGGCTATCCATATTGCAGAGCAGTTGTAAACACATTTTAAATGATAAGAAATGAAAGTAGTAATCATAGATAATTACGATTCCTTCACCTATAATCTGGCTCATCTGGTAAAAGAGTTAGGTGCAGAGGTGACGGTATTCCGAAACGATCAGTTCCAATTGCGCGAACTTGACCGTTTCGACAAGATCATCCTGAGTCCGGGACCTGGTATTCCTTCTGAGGCAGGTCTTCTGATGGATGTCATCAAGACTTATGCTGGCAGAAAACCAATGTTGGGTGTCTGTCTGGGTCATCAGGCGATAGGTGAGGCTTTTGGCGCCAAACTTACCAATCTCTCTGAAGTATATCATGGAGTTGCTACTCCTTGTACTCAGTTTGGTAATGATCCTATTTTTGCTGGTATGTCTAAGCGTATAGAGATAGGTCGTTATCATTCATGGGTAGTGGATAGAACAAATTTCCCAGAGTGTCTTGATGTGACAGCAGTGAGCGATGACGGTTGCATCATGGGTTTGAAGCACAAGCATTATGATATCCATGGTATTCAGTTCCATCCGGAAAGTGTACTGACTCCAGAGGGCAAGACGATTATCAAGAATTGGCTTGCCTTCGACGGTGAAGATTTTGATAAGAGTTGGGCATAGTGGATATAAAACCTCGAACAGAATTTTCCGTGATAAAGGAAGACGAAAGTCCTCAATAGAAAAACAGCATATCAACCATCAATGGAAGATATGCTGTTTTTCTCTTTTTATTTATTCTTCTTATTTTATTTCTTTTATTTCAATCCATCAGCATCGCCGGTAGTTTTCAAACCATTGCTCTTTTCTCTTGGTGTGATATTGACATTCTTCACGATTGTATTTTCAATGACATCCTTATTGAATGCCATTTTCTTATCAGTAGATTGGATGTTTTCGAAGGTGAAATCTACTAGACGGTACTTGTCGCTGGTGCCTACATCAAAGAAGTTGTCACAATCCATCTGGATGTTTTTGATGGTGATGTTGTTGCACTGACTGAGTGGCATGTCTTTGCGGTCGCCAGGTTTGAAGAACTGAGTCCAAGGGCGGACAACCAAGAAGCTGCCTGTGGTGCCTGTGATATTATCTACCGTCACATACTCATAGTGCTGAGGAGTGTCAGGGCGCATCTTCAACCAGAGTACGCGCTGTGCATTGCCCACCTTGATGTTTCGCAACACGATGTTGCGGTCTTTCACACTCTCGCTGCCCAAAGTCAGACAACCATGCACTCTACCATAGTTGCAGTTCTGGATGAGCACATTATAGACCGGTCCATTCTCTGGTGCCTTGTCAGCCCAGGTTCCCTTACCGCCCTTGATGGCAATGGCATCATCATTTACGCTCATGAAGCAGCCTTCCACTAATACGTCGTGGCATACGTCGATATCGATAGCATCACTACTTGGTGCACGCATACCACTGGTAGGGGCGAAGATGGTGCATCCCAAGAAGCGGACATGGTCGCAACGATAGATGTGGTTGGTCCAGAAAGGACTGTTCTGGATGTGGACATCCTGTATGGTCACATGGCTCGAATTGCTGATATATACGAGGCGTGGACGCTGTGCATCCTTGTTGGTACACTGGCGGTTCCAGGTGCGACGGATCCAGAATTCCTCCCAGTAGTGATAGCCGTTACCATCGATGGTTCCGTTGCCTGCAATGGTAAAACCATCACACTTATCAGCATTGATGAAGGCAGAGAAATACTTGCAGGTTTCCCCCTCGATACGGGTTTCCAAGACAGGGAAGTTGGCAATGCGGTCACTACCTTTCAGTTTACCACCCTCTTCGAGATAGAGATGGGTTTTCGGACGGAAGAATAGGGCACCGCTCTGATAGGTACCGGCAGGAACGACGATGACACCACCGCCATCCTTGGCAGCCTGGTCGATGATAGCCTGTATAGCCTGAGTTTGAATCAGGGTACTGTCGTTTTTGACACCATAATCGGTTATCACGTATTTCTTGCCAAGGGTATCTACATTCACCTTCTGTGCATTGGAGAACCAGGCATCCATCTTCGTACCGTCTGGCCAGAGTTCAGTCTGTGCCTTTTTCGCTTTCTTCAGTTTCTTGGCCGCATTGGTGCTTAATGGCGCAAAAGCCACCAAGCAAGCCATCAGCCAGATATATTTTCTCATAACTTTTTTACCTTTTTACTTTTTTACTTTTAAAAGCTTGTAATACTCTGCCGCACCGAGCAGGAGGCAACCTGTACCATAGTCCTCAAAGTCTGGAACAGAAGTGAAGGTGACAGGCTGACCGGCAGCAGGATCCTTACCTGTGCCCTGGTTGTATCCAATGAAACCATCCTCGTGAACCGATGCAGCCAATGCCTTCCATGCTTTATCCATTGCTTTCTGATAGGTAGCTCTTGGCAGGATGCCTTGCTGCACACCCCATGCCATGCCATAAAGGAAGAGACCTGTACCAGTCATTTCAGGACCACCATAGTTGGCAGGACAAACGAGGCTCACGTTCCAATATCCATCCTCACGCTGGCACTTCAATATCGCCTTACTCATAGAGATAAAGTCTTTCTTCAGGTACTGATAGTTCTTATCAGTCTTTGGCAAGGTCTGCATCACACGTACCAATGCAGCATATACCCAACCGTTTCCGCGGCTCCAGTAGCAGTTGCTGCCATCTTTCTCCTTGTAAGGTGGCACATAGTCTTTGTCTCTCCACCAGAGTCCCTCTTTTTTATTGAAAAGACCACCAGCCAAGGTATCACGACTCCACTTGTAGGAGTTCATCGCATAGTCGAGATATTTCTTCTCGCCGGTCAACTTAGCATATTTGGCATAGACAGGCATAGCCATCTGTATCGCATCAATCCATGTCCAGTATGAAACGCGGTTGGTGCTCATCTGATGGTCGAGGTTCTCCTTTACCTTACTCAAATCCTTTTTGCCGCCAGTCTGGATATAGCGGTCGATATAGGTTTGCTGGCAGCACTGGTTGTCGGCATCAGTATCATTCACGCTGCCACGGGCTGTCCACTTGTGATAGTCTGCCCAGCGATCGGTATAGTCGAGGTATCGCTGCTGAGGGTCTATCTCGTAGAGTGCCATCAATCCTTCGTAATATACGGCACGGGTCCAGAGGTTGCTCGTGCGTACCTTCTTGACATAGGTGTCGAGGGTTGGGTCACTGTACTTCGTCATGAAGTAGTTGTTGGTGCGCTGTGATACTTCCAGGATTTCCTTCTTTAGAGATTCCTTGTCAGATGCAGCTTTCACTGTTGCAACTTTCACGGCTGCATTCTGGGCAGACACAGAGGTCATGCCCATCAGAATGCAGAGGCTTGTCAGGATTAGTTTCTTCATTTGTACTCTTTGATTGATTATGTTCTTATTTTAAATTTGCTTATTTCTTATTGAATTTCCAAAACATGCGAAATGAAAATGATTAGAGTTGGTCTTTCAATTCCACGAGTTTTACCGAACTGTTGAGTCCGCTTGCTACAGGAGTCCATTTCTCGTAAGTGGTCTTCTTGTAGTCGATATCCACCACGTTGATTTCCTTCATCTTGCGCCATTTCACACCCTGTCGGTCGAGTTCTGCTATGCGGTTGGCAGGCAGGTTGGTTACCTCGATGCGGATAGTATTCTTGCCCTTGTTCAGTGCGTCTTTGCAGTTGAGGATATATGGTACCGCCCATGCGCAGCCCACATATTTATTATTGATATAGACGCGTGCACTTTCACGGACATCACCTAAGTCGATAGCCCACTGTTTCTGTGCATCATCCTTCGACAGTTTGAAGGTGGTTTCATAAACACCTGTTCCCATCATCACCTTAGCCTTTTCGCTGAGATTTTCCCAACTCTTCAAGCCCTTGAGGTTGAAGGTCTCGCCCACCTTAGGAGCCTCCTCTGTGAATGACAGTTTCCAGCTATTGGCGGTCAGGTCGATGGTCTTGCTGTCCGCAGCAGCGATGGCTTCCTTGCCGCCTACCTTCACCTTAGAACCGAGTTTCCATTCGCTTACAGGCTTATCCGAGGTGATGAGAATGCGGCTCTCGCCACTCTTCAGATTCACTTCGATTCCCTTATTGTCGATAGTGGCTTTGTGATATTTGCCCGTCATAGGGTTATACCAGATACCGTTCTTCTCGTTTACAGCCAGTGCTACGGTAGAAGTGATATCCTTGCCGGTGAGGTTGGCGATGAAGTAATGATGACCGATGCTGTTGTTGCGGCGGATCAGCTTCAAGCCCAGGTTCTTTTTCATCATCTCCGGTTTTGCAGCTTGTTCCATCGCCTTGATGTTGTCGCCCTTGATAATCTTGGCTCCTTGCGCCTTCAAGTCGGAGATATGCTGGATTACATCGCTTGGCATGATATTGTTGCCTGGGATGATGATGCCCTTGTAGCGGGTACCAGCAGCAGTTTCGATCATACCATCTTTAAAGGTACAGGTGCGCAGGTATTTGTCGCTGATGTAGTCACAGTCGAAACCAGCCTTGTCGATGTCGAGAATCACCTTGATAAATTCCGGTGCTTTCTTCGCCATGGAGTGGATGTCGAACTGCATCAACCAGTTCTTGGTATCCTTGCGCCACATATCTCTTACTGGCAGATAGACCAGAAAGTCGTTGTCAGGCTGTCCCCACTGCAGATAGGTCTGGCAGTTGGTGATGTACTTCATCAGTTCCGGTGCATCGCGCCAGATACTGTTGGTCGGACTCATATCCACCGATGCATAGAACTTCCATCCTGGCCATGGGTCGTTTTTAGGCGAGTAGGCTGTACCATGGAAGAACATGTGGTTTACGCCGGCGCAGAACATCAGGTCCATATCTGGTTTCATCTGGCTTAGGGATGTGCGGAAGTGCTCGGTGAGCCAGGTAAAGGTCTCGCTGGAGGTATATTTCTTGCCTGTGATATGGGCGGCAGATGGTGCATACTTGAGCATGCTGAGGTCGCTGAAATTAGGACGGGTCTTGCCCGGATCCTTGCGTAAGCCCTTGATGCCGAAATCAGTAAGACCGAATCCTTCTATCTCAGGGATATCTACGGCGGCATAACAGTCGATGAGGTTGGCTGGTGAACCATGAGCTTGATTGCGGGTGATGGCACCACGCTTGTTTGCCCACTTGATCCACTGTTCGGTGAAGTTATTGAGCAGCATATCGCCTAATGTTTCACGGTAATCGCTTACCACCACGGCATCACCATCAAGGAATTCAGGGAACTTGTCCTGCAGTTTATATCCGTACATCTTCTCAAATTCTATCAGCAGGTTAGGAGTCCAGTTGGCTCCATATACCTCATAACTATCATTGAAGAAGGTATGTGGATAAGGAATCTTGTTGGCAACGAAGGCACTATCGATATGTGCCAGATAATTAGCCACGGCAGTGGAATCAAAGTGGTCAATGACGTATCCTTCTCCGCCCGGTGCAGCACGTTTCACCTTCTGTCGGGTGCGGCTTTCGTAGAGAGCGATGACACGCTTTTTCCTGTTCTGTCCCTCAACAGGATATGCCTTGATGAGTTTCAGTTTGGCAAAGTCACGCTCTTTCTGAGGAACGTTGAATTCAATCTCCATCAATTTCTGTTTCACGTCAACGATCGTATCCACGAATACAGCCTTGCAGGCTGCTTCATTGATAGGAACCCAAGGGCCACCAAAAGGCCAGCCGGTACCAGTAGCCATGTCGGTTTCAATACCTACCTTCTTATTTTCTTCTTCTACGAATTTGAGCATCTCCATCCATTTCGGAGAGAGATACGGAATGTCATTCTTGTCATTTCCTTGCACCCCATAGAGTGGCGTGATTTCTACGGCTCCAATGCCAGCCTTTGCATATTCGTCGAGGTTCCACTTTAGGTTCTCTTTATCTACAGCAGATCCCATCCACCACCATCTTACACCAGGTTTGGCTTCCTGAGTAGGGGTAGGGAGCGACAGTGCACCAGTATGCGACTGAGCCTGACTGCCGAGAGATGATAGCAGAGCCAATGCAAAGGAAAATCCGACAAATTGCGTTTTTAGTATCTTGTCCATATTGTTGTTGGTTTTTAAGTTATTCAACTGAAAAGCTGTTTTTCGGTGGCCTTTCTAATTGCCAGTGCAGCTTATCTTTTGCAAAGATAGGAAAAAAAACAATACGCGCAAGGTTATTATTCCTAAAAAAACAAAATAGTCCAAATATGTAAGATGATAGGTCAAAAAATAGGGGAAAGCAGCTCTCCTGAGTGCTTCCCCCGCTTTAAAACGTATGTGAAGTTTGCAGAATATTACAAATCGGTTACAAATATTAACTGTCATGTCGGTAAAAGCTTCGTATCACAATTATAGTTGATTCGCATGGCATTGGAGAATTCCAGCAAATTAAGAAAAATATGAATAAAAAGAAAACCTATGGTAAATAATGTAAAATACTTTCTTGGTGTCGTGTGGGTGACAAAGGTGACGCAGGATACAGAAAACTCGTGTCACAGGTGTCACCCCATAAACTGGCTCCAATAAAGGGCTCAGCAGAAAACGGTGACAGGTGACACTTTTGAAGAGTATATTTATATGACTTACCGCGCGAAAATATATAAAAGATTGATAATCAAAGGGAGACATCCAATTGGAGGGTAGTGTCTCCAATGCATAAAATAAAAGTTGAAAAATAGGTGTCACTGTCACTTTTTGGTAATTTTGTAAACTTATTTGTTCTCGAATTAATTGCTCAAAGATTTTCTGTGACTTGTTTACAGGTTGCAAATGACTTGTTTGCGACCCTAAATGACTTGTTTGCGACCTCTAAGTGACTTGTTTATGACCTCTAAATGACTTGTTTATGACCTCTAAATGACTTGTTTACGACCTCTAAGTGACTTGTTTGCGACCCTTAAATGACTTGTTTCGATATAGCAAATAATTTGTTTGTGTATTCTTAAAGACCGAATAATGTAGACGATTTTTATTAATTTTATTTAATTATTTATTTTTTTTGGAATTTCTGCTTGATTTCTCCTAAAAAATATTACCTTTGCACTGAGAAAAATCTATTGGTCACTTTCATAAGTCAACGAGAAAATAATAACATATCAACGAGTATAATTTATTAAAGACAAGGTTCATGAGAAAAAATCACATGATGATTGCAACTTTGGTCATGCTCTCTGTTGTGGGTTCTGCGCAGTATGCCAGGGCACAGCAAACAGGAACAAACCAAAATGCAAAAGAGTGGGGGGGTAAAATCCTCTCTACAGTAAAAGGAGTCGTAATCTCTGCCGAAGATGGTATGCCTGTTATAGGCGCCAGCATTATGGTAGGAGGTGGACAGGCACAAGCTATAACAGATGAAAACGGATGTTTCCAGTTGTCAAACGTCCCAGCTAATAGCAAGTTGAAAATCTCTTATATCGGTTTGGTAACGACTTTTGCAACCCCTTCTGCTAACATGAAGGTAACGCTGCAATCAGACAGTAAGCACCTTGATGATGTGGTGGTTACTGGTATGTTCAACCGTAAAAAAGAAGGTTTTACGGGTTCGGCAGTAACTATCAAGGGAGAAGATCTCAAGAAATTCAGTACAAACAATATTGCGAAGTCTATAGCAGCAATGGCTCCAGGTTTGAATATCATGGAGAATAATCTGGCTGGTTCAAATCCTAACAGTCTTCCTGATATGCGTATGCGTGGTGGTGCCAGTATGGATTTGAGTACGACATCTTCTGATGTACAGGCTGTACAGGGAGAATATGAGACTTATGCCAATCAGCCACTTCTTATCATGGACGGATTTGAAATCTCCGTACAGACTCTTTCTGACCTCGACCCTGATCGTGTCGCATCGATTGTTGTCTTGAAAGATGCTGCTGCAACTGCTATCTATGGTTCCAGAGCAGCAAATGGAGTTATTGTAATCGAAAGTAAAACTCCTAAACCAGGTAAAATTTGGGTTACATATGGTGGTGAGATGCGTATCGAGGCACCAGACCTGACAGGCTATAATCTGATGAATGCTCGTGAGAAACTGGATGCAGAATATAAGGCTGGAGTCTATACTGATGGTGGTGAAACGATTGATAGATGGAATCTCTACCAGTCTAAACTTAAAAACGTTCTCTCTGGTGTAGATACATATTGGCTCAGCAAGCCATTGCGTACATCCGTACAGCAGCGTCATACTGTAACCTTGGAGGGTGGTGATGAGGCTTTGCGTTATCGTATGTATGTTGGTTACAATAACTCACCTGGTGTGATGAAAAATAGTGGTCGTGATGTACTTACCGGTATGCTCGACTTCCAGTATCGCATGAAGAAGGTATTGTTGAAAAATAGTATCACTCTCGAAAATTCTACTGCTAATGAGTCTAACTATGGAAGTTTTAGCGAATACACAAAATTGAATCCATATCTGACTCCATACGACGAGAATGGTAACATGAAGAAGATGCTTGATGATTTCTCTGCCACCAACTCTGCTACCGCCTCTTATCCTAACCCACTTTATAACACAACTTTCCACAGCAAGGATAAGAGCAAGAACTTCTCTGTGCGTGAATTGTTCAAAGTAGAATACAATCCTACCAATGAACTTCGTTTTGAAGGTGCTTTCTCACTCTCTAAGAGTGTGGGACATCATGACGTGTTCCGTCCTGCACAGCATACTGCTTTTGATGGAATTACAGATCCGACATTGAAAGGTGATTATCGCCGTACACAGAATGAGGCTGTCAATTGGGGCGTGGATTTGACTGCCAGTTGGAATAAGCAGATTAAGGATCATTACATTACTACCAATGCCCGCATGAGTATTCTTGAGAACAGTACTGATTCTTATGGAACTTATGTGACTGGTTTCCCAAATGATAATATGGATGACCTGCTCTTCGGTAAGAAATACAATGATAAGGTGACGGGAAGCGAGAATACAAGTCGCTCTATCGGTTGGGTGCTCAGTGCCGGTTATTCTTATCTTTATAAATATTCTGTAGATTTCAATGTCCGTCTGGATGGTTCTTCTGAGTTTGGTACCAACAATAGATGGGCACCATTCTGGTCTGCCGGTCTTCGTTATGATGTAAAGAAGGAGGCTTTCTTCAAGGATATTCCATGGCTTTCTGACTTTGTTATCCGTGGTACTTATGGTACAACTGGTGCGCAGGGCTTCTCACCATATCAGGCTCATAGCTACTATAACTATTCATTGCTTCTGCCTTATCTGTCTTCTGATGGTACAGGTGCAGACATCATGGCGATGCATAATGAGAATCTGAAGTGGCAGACAACCAAGAATACCAACCTTGCATTGGAGTTGGGTTTCCTCGATCATCGTATCACAGCAAGAATCGAGCACTATAACAAGGTAACCAATAACTTGGTGACCAATGTGACATTGGCTCCATCTGTCGGTTTCACCAGTTATCCAGAGAATGTAGGTAAGATAGAGAATAAGGGATGGGAAATTAGTCTCTCAGGAATCCCATACCGTAATGCTGCTAAGCAGTCTTATTGGACAATTACAGTAAATGGTTCTCACAACAAGGATAAACTCGTAGAAATTTCAGAGGCTATGCGCCATATCAACGAGTTGAGTACCAAGAATCTGACGGACAGTCCTTTACCACGTTATGAGGAAGGTTATTCTATGTCCAGTATTTGGGTTGTTCCTTCTCTCGGAATAGACCCAGCGTCTGGCGATGAAGTTCTCGTAAAGCGTAATGGAGAATTGACAAGTGCTTCCAACTATAGTGGTGTGGATGCCGTACCAATGGGTAATACAGAGCCTACATGGCAGGGTTATATCAACTCATCCTTTACTTATATGGGATGGGGAATGGATGTAAGTTTCCATTATAAGTTTGGAGGACAGGTATATAACCAGACTTTGGTTGACAAGGTAGAGAATGCCGATTTGGTTTACAATGCCGACCGTCGTGTGACACAGTTGCGCTGGCAGAAGCCAGGTGACCATTCCCAGTTCCGTGCACTCAACCCACATGGTCAGGGTACCAAGGCAACTTCCCGTTTTGTGATGGATGAGAATGTATTCCAGGGCAGCACCCTTTCATTCTACTATCGTGCAGATACCAAGAATACCAAGTTCCTCAAAAACTGGGGCTTGACATCTGCTAAGTTGGGCTTCACCATGGAAGACCTCTTTTACCTCTCATCGGTAAAGCGTGAGCGTGGTCTCGACTATCCATTCTCCCGCCAATTTACTTTCTCATTGAACGTAGCATTCTAATCAATAAATTACGAATATAATTATGAAGAAATATTTCTATATATTGGTGTTCGCAGTCTTGATGGGAGGTTTGACTTCCTGCAATGATTGGCTTGATGTATCACCAAAGGACAGAATCCCTGCCGACAAGATGTTTGAGTCGGAGTCAGGATTCAAGGATATCCTTACGGGCGCTTACCTGAAGTTGGGTACTGCTAATCTTTATGCAGGTGACATGAAATATGGTTATCTGGATGAATTGGCAGGTCTGTACTGTGATTATCCTGGTTATAATACAAATAGCGTGTACAACCAGGCTATCGTATTCGATTATACCAACCAGTTTTTGAGTAAGAAGGATAATCTCTATCTCGAAATGTATAATGTAGTGGCAAACCTGAATAATTTGCTGCAGAATATTGAGACCCATCGAGATGTATTGAAGACCCCACATTACTATGAGTGTTTCAAGGGAGAAGCATTGGGTTTGCGTGCTTTCATCTATTTTGATCTCTTGCGTCTTTTCGGTCCTATTTATAGTGAGCATCCAACAGATGCAGCTATTCCATACAAGACTACATACGATAAAGAACCGACACCGGTTTTGCCTGCTAATCAGGTGGTAGAGAAAATCTTGGAAGACCTGAAGGCTGCAGAGGCTCTCTTGAAAGATAATGATCCATGTGATTTCCATACTGCTATAGATCAGCGTACAGATTTCCTTTCAAACCGTGAGTTTCGTATGAATCTTTATGCTGTCAAGGCAATGATGGCTCGTGTATATTGCTATTCTGGTCAGAACGATCTTGCAGTCCAGTATGCTCAGGAGGTTATCGATGCCAACAAGTACTTTACTCTGTATAAGAGTCAGACAGCATCCAATTACAATTCCATCCGTTATGGTGAGCAGATTTTCGGTCTCTCTGTAAATCAGTTGAACAATACGCTTATCAGCAACAGTATGGATATGGAAAATACAAGTGTACAGCAGCGTTATGGTATGACTGCAGATATGTTTACTAAGGTGTATGAAGGTATCACTTCTGACTGGCGCCAGAATGTTGTAGCATTCAACTGGGACGAGAGCCATCAGTATGCATTCTGTCTGAAGTATAATCAGGCTCCTTTGGCCAATACATATTTATATAGCGGTGCAGATGCAATTCCATTGATTCGTTTACCGGAGATGTACTATATCATTGCTGAGTGTGCAGCAAATGCTGAAACGAGTGCTGAGGCTCTGAATACAGTCAGACTTTCACGCGGTATTCCATATAGCGATGAAATTCATACATTGGGTTATGATGATAAGGATGTTACTTCTGAAGAAAACAAACAGCAGACTCGTCGTATCAATGAAATCATGAAAGAATATCGCAAGGAGTACTATGCTGAAGGTCAGTTGTTCTTCTTCCTGAAAGCTCATCACTATACCACCTACTATGGTTGTGGTGTAGCCAATATGACCAGTAAAGAATATCAGATGCCATTGCCAGACAATGAAAAGATCTTTGGCAATAATACTACAAAATAAGAAGATTGAAAAATATGAAAAAAATATTGTTTTATATGTCGGCGCTGGCACTGTTCTTGAGTCTCACCAGTTGTTCGAAAGAAGAAATTGACATGTACAGTCAGGAAGCTCGCATCAACTTCGACTATCGTACAATTTATAGTGAATTGCGCGATAGCGACTATGTGAAGATGAAAACAGACCCTTATCGCCGTGATAGTGTACGTGTGAGAATTATGGGTGATTTGCTTACTGCTAAACGTGATTTCTGCATCAAGAAGACAGAAAACAACTCCTATTCCAATACCCTTGACATTCAGTTGGATGACAAATATACTTATTCGGCTCTTGATACTGTATGCCAGTATGTATATTTCAAGGTTAAGCGTCCTGCCTATAAGACAGGTAGAAAAACCTATGGTTGTAATCTGGAATTTGATCTTACTAATCCAAACCATCAGTTTGAAAAAGGATTTGTAGAGGATAATTCGGTAGAGGTCAACTACGTTTGGGATATTACAGAGCCTAAGACATGGAGCGACTGGTATAGGTTGGGTGTAGGTGACTTCAGTCCTATCAAGTATTGCTATATGATGGACGTATGGGGAAGAACACTTGATTCTTTCATTACTCCTGAAGGTGATGCATACGATGATGATGAGGCTAATGCTGCCATTCTGCAACTGGATGCAGCCTATAAGGCTTATAAAGCGGAGCATGGTCCAATACTTGATGAAAATGGTAACGATATCTTCCCAGATGAAGAAGAATAAAAAAAAGAGTAAATCATGAAAAAAATATATTTATATATTCTGGGCTTGGTGTCTATGACGCTCGTCCAGAGCTGCTATGATGACAAGGGTAACTATGATTATCATGCAGTGAATGATATGAAGGTGGAAATCCCTGAGGCAAAAATCCGCATGCCAAAGGAGAACCCTGCAACGGTTACGTTGACGCCTGAGTTGACACAAACTCTTGCCGAGAATGAGGACAATCTTACTTTTGAATGGAAAAAATTGAAGCCGGATGCTAAGATTGGTTCTATGCGTCTTGCTGACTATACGGATTATTCTATAGGAAAGATTTGTCAGGTAGTAGTAGAACCAAATAATCCAGAGAGTATTGGTATGATGCTCATTGTTACCGATAAGACCTCAGGTCAGAAATGGTATCAGTTGGGCAAGGTTGCTGTAGTCAAGCCTTTGAATCCTGCTTGGTTTGTGCTTCAGGAAGATGCCGATCAGAAGGGCATTGTAGGAGCTATTGAGGGTAATCCAGATGGCTTCTTTGCCTATGCTGATGTGTTTAAGTCAGAAACTGGTGAATCTTTTGCTCTTGAGGGTAAGCCATTGGCTATTGCTGCCAAGGGTAATTATGGTTATGGTTCTATGGGTGGAACGAAGTTTGCCAACCTGACAATTGCCACGGATAAGAATATTGCAACATATTCTCCAAGTACACTCACCATGAAGTATGGTACTAATAAAATTCTGTTTGAGAATGCACTTAACAATGTACCAGTCAATTTGTCTTATTATAAAATGGACAAGAAGGGTGAGATGTTTGTGACGGACAAAAAGGCTTATTTCGCATACGATGACGGTTGGTGTGTTCCTTATTCCGTATATGATAAGCAGGTTAATTCCGATGGTGAGGAAGAACAAGTAGCATTTCTACCTACATGTTCTGCTACTTTCAGTAATTATGTCCTGGCATATAATCCTGCAACTCATCGCTTCCGCATCGGTAGTGCTTTTTCTTCTATGATGGATTATTTCGGCACATCTTACTACTACTCTCAGTATTATCGTAGGGGTTCTCAATGGAAGGACAAAAAGCCATTGGTGTTCCGTGATTTGTCTGAGGATGCCGACGGCAATTATGCCTTTGATCCAAGCAATGTAGATGCGTCTCTGCAGATACTTGATATCTTGCGTGGCGGAGATAATGGTAACTATGCTTATGCTGTAATGGCAAGTGAAGGGGCTTCACAGATTACTGTTTTCCGTTTCAGCAATGCGGATGATCCGCTTTGTGCAGGAAAATATACAATCGATCTGGATCCTTCCATCGATTTGAAAACTGCCAAATTTGCAGCTTCTCAAGCATATTCAGCCCATTTTATTTTCATGGCTGCTGGTAATAGCGTGTATCGTATAGATATGGAGCGTCAGAAGATTGAGAAAATCTACAGTTATGACGCTGATGCTAATGCCAAGATTGCTTGCCTGAAATTCCGCGACCCTGAGGATGCAGAAAATGGTAATGGAATGATTCTCGGATTTGGTATCAATACTTCTGCAGGTCAGGGTTTGCTGGGCGAATTGAAACTGACTATTGCGGGTGATGTAGATAGGAGTGAAAATGCTTCTTACATTTTCCAGGATGCAAATAATAGATTTGGCAAGATTGTAGATATCTCTTATAATTATGAATAATCTCAAGATTTGTTTTGAGATAATCTCCTAATGACTGAGAATAATCCATGATGAAAATAAGAATATTATTATCTATAGTATTTAGTTCTGCCTGCTCGCTCATAGCGAGCGGGCAGAATCCGTTTGTTGGTACTCTTCCTGCTGATGCGAAGTTGACAAAAGGAATGTTTGATACTTTTGAGTCTGATGGTAAGATGTACTGGTCGATTCCTGATTCGCTTTTCGGTCGTGAGTACAGTGTTACTACTACCATTTTGAGTGCTCCCGAAAATCCAAACCGAAGTAGTGAAACTAAGTATGGTTATGCAGGTGACCTCATCGGCCCCCTTTTCTTTTCGCTTCGTAAGCAAGATGGGGAGGTGTATATGACGGATCCGCAGCATAAGTGGATACTGGCAGATTCTACAAGTGTTTTTTCTAAGATAGCGATGCTCACTCCGCAGGAGCGTCTCTACAAGCGTTTGCCTGTCATACAGGAAAGCAAAGGGCATACGCTTATAGAGATAGGAAATACATTGAAGAACTTTACCCTCTTTGGTATGGAACCTGCTTATTACGACATGAAGATCAGTATGCGGAATAAGGAAAAAGACCGCATCCTCGATGTTAAAGGTAAGAATGATTGTATTCTGATGCGTATGTCGCGCACCTACAGTAATTTAGCAATGCCTCTTCCTGGTAAGCCAATCCAGAATTATCAGGGCATTTGGGAAACTGGAGTCTGTATCAGTCTTATGCCTAAACAGCCTATATCTGTGAAACGTGGTGACGGAAAATCGTTTTTTGAAATCAACAAGTTTGTGCTTTCTGCAGATGGTATCCGAAGTCGCCTTCCTGTCATTAAACGTTGGCGATTGGAAATCCGTCCTGAGGATAGAGAACGGTATCGCAGGGGAGAATTGGTGGAACCGGTGCATCCTATCATCTTCTATGTAGATCGGCAGTTCCCGAAGATGTATCAGAAGTGTATCATTGAGGCGGTCCGTGAATGGCGTCCTGCGTTTGAACAGGCAGGTTTTAAAAATGCCATTGATGCCCGTTTGGCACCTACACCGAAGGAAGATTCTGATTTCTGTATGTATGATAGCAGATATCCTTATATCTCCTGGAAGATATCGGCCACGAGTAATGCTTATGGACCTACACCTTGTGAGGGAAGAAGCGGAGAAATCAACGGTTGTCATGTCGGGGTATTCAGCAGTGTGATGAATATCGTGCAGAATTGGTATTTTGCTCAATGTGGTGCTGTTGATCCAGAGGCTCGTAAGATTATCTTGCCGGAGTCATTGCAATGTGAACTGTTGAAGATGGTGATAACCCATGAGGTGGGTCACAGTTTGGGATTAGAGCACAATCATAGTGGTAGTAGCCATGCTTCTATAGACAATCTCCGTGATAATGATTATCTGGACAAGCATGGTATGGGTAGTTCTATTATGGACTATGTTCGTTTCAATTATGCTCTTCGTCCGGGTGATTATGTAGCGCTTCGCAATCGCCGTATTCAATTGGGTGAATACGACCGTTGGGCAATAGAATGGGGGTATCGGGAGTTTGAAGGTAATACACCAGAAGAGCAAGAAAATGCCAGATGGAAATGGTATGAGCAAAAGAAAAAGGAATGTCCAGAATTAGCTTTCTATGATGCTCGGGATATCCGTTCGCAACAAGAAGACTTGGGTAATGACCATGTAGCTATCAACAGTTGTGGTATTGAAAATCTCAAATACTTATGTTCTCTTGATATCTGGAATCCGAAAACGAACTTGGAAAAGCAAGTGATGGAAGGTCGGTATAAGGCTTTGATAGAGCATTATAACCTCTGGACTGGTCATGTGTTTGCACATTTGGGTGGTTATTATTATGGTGATAATCATTATGATACCCATGAATATACACAAAAAGTCTTGAAATTCTTGCAAGATTATGTGGTAACTCCTCCCGGTTGGCTTTTTGATTCCAAAATCATGTCACATCTTCATGTAGATAGAAAGAAGGAAATCAAACATTTTAAATCAGAGCAACAACAGCATTTCGATTATGCAATGGAGCGAATAGAGAAAGCCATGGCAAAAGAGAAGGATGAGATTCTTGTCAAAACATTGGAGACGCTATTGACTGAGGTGAAAACGATGAAGGAAAAGATGGAGACTGCTTATAAGAACTGGTAATCCTGGCGCATATTCAGTCTTCTATTTTAGACCAGAAAAAGATATAAATATCATTTAATATTGACTCATAATCAAATGATGAAACATTATAAAAGCTTTTTAATTATGTTTTTCTTATTCTCTTCTTTTAGCCTGTTACAGGTTATGGGAGATGAAAAACAAACAGTTGTTCCTAAGCCATTTGCTGAATTCTTATCGGAAAATATGAAAAAGACGGATGGCGTTTTTCCTGTTTATCAGGAAGGTAATCGTGTTTATATGGAATTCCCAAGAAAGTGGAACGGTCGTGAGATAGAGGTAAGTGGGCAGATAGATCATGGCTTTGGTATGATCAACCGTTCTGTCAATTCATTGGGTGTAGTGCGTTTGTCCATACCAGATTCGATGACCGTTGAGTTTCTTCAACCGTTCTACACTGAGCGCATCATGGATAGGAAAAGTACATACTGGGATGCATTCAGAGCTTCTAATGTGCCTGTTGCAGGTGAGGAATATCCTGCAGTCGCTATATCCCAAGATGGCAATCCGATTATTGATATTACTGATGTTGTGAAGGGTGAAAAAGAATGGGTGAGTTATTCACAGTACCCGGATGTTCGTTCGTTGGACCCAGATATGAGTAAGTTGAATTCTGTTCAAGTTGTTTCACTGCAGAAGGGGAACTCTTCTGGAAGAGAAGAAGTGGTGCTGAAGGTGGTCAGATACCATGAGGCAGAGTCAGAGCAGTATGCATTCAACAGTATGGCTATTATTTTGCCGAATGGAAGTAAACCCTTATATTTGAGTATCTGTCTCCGACTCTTACCGGAGAAGGATATGCCTATACGCTTAGCTACTGAGGGCCTGGATATTCAGACTATTCATTTCAAGGATTATTCACAGAATCCTTATACGGTTGTTGATGATTCTCTGGTGATGAGGCTACAGCCGAAGTGTGCTTGTATGGTCTATGTTGATAGTCTGGTTCCTAATAAGTATAAAGAGGCTTTGCAGAAGGGAATTTTGTCATGGAATGAATCTTTGGCAAAGGCAAACGTTAAATTGAGAATTCATTTGAATTCCATCAAGTCAGGAATCGATGCAGCCTCTGTACCTTTTTTAGTGTCTTACGACATGGGAAAGGTTGGCGTTTCCTCTCAGAAGACAGTGCATCCACGTACTGGTGAAATATTATCTTTTCGTATAAATATTGGGCATGATTTCAAGAAATCATTTAAGCCAGTAGAATTACAGAAATTAATCCATCAGGAATTTGGTCAAGTTTTGGGATTGAGTAAGGTCTCTGATGATGCTGCGCAGGTGAATGCTTTATCTTATCTTTATTGTGTACAGAAAAGTAAAAATGTGTATCAAGATAGGGAATTCATTACTAAAAAGTAAGTGACTATAATTCCTGACTGTAATGACAGCAAAAAAATGGTATTTGCCAAAACTCATAGCCAAAATATCAAAACCAAAGGTAGGCAAAACGGAGAAATCTTTAATTTTGCACTCGAATTTAAATAAGACTAAAAACAAATAAATATATTATTAAAAAATGAGTAGCATATTAGGAGGTCGTCCTGCCTTGAAAAAGGAGGTTGATAAAATCGCAGAAGTTGCTGGATATCTCTGGCAAAATGGTTGGGCTGAACGTAATGGTGGTAATATCACTGTTAACATCACCGACTTGGTGGATGACGAAATCAAGGCTTTGCCTGCCATCAGTGAGGTGAAGCAGATTGGTACTGCATTGCCAGCCTTGAAGGGATGTTATTTCTTCTGCAAGGGTACAGGAAAACGTATGCGCGATTTGGCTCGATGGCCTATGGATAATGGTTCTATCATCCGTATCTTAGACGATTGCGCCAGCTATGTAATTATCGCAGATAATCCTGTAATGCCTACCTCTGAACTTCCAAGTCACTTGAGTGTTCATGCTCGTTTGATCGAGAAGGGAAGCAACTATAAGGCTACTGTTCATACTCATCCTATCGAGTTGATTGCTATGAGCCACAACAAGGCTTTCATGGGCAAGGATGTGTTGAGCAACTTGCTCTGGAGTATGATTCCAGAGACCAAGGCTTTCTGTCCGCTCGGTTTAGGTATCGTTCCTTACCAGTTGCCAGGCAGTCTGAAATTGGCTGAAGAGACTCTGAAGGAATTGGAGGAGTACGATGTAGTGATGTGGGAGAAACATGGCGTCTTTGCTAAGGGTTTGGATGTGATGGATGCTTTCGATCAGATTGACGTGCTCTCTAAGAGTGCGAAGATCTACATTGATTCCAAGTGCATGGGATTCGAGCCTGATGGAATGAGTCAAGAGGAGATGGCTGAAATGACTAAGGCTTTCAATCTCCCTCGATAATTGTCGCTTCAAGTCTTCATTATTATTTAAATTGTAACAAATATATAGTATCCTCAAATACATATATAAACCAAGATACATTTATTTATTTACATACAACTATGGTTTAGTAGATTTTAGTTTTGATGTGTTATGCGACACATGCTATAGGTTAGAATTTAGGTTTTAAGAGTAAAGATGATGAACCCCGGACATTGTGAAATGTTCGGGGTTTATTGTTATATGCTGTTAGTCTGCCATGACCTTCAAGCGGTCCCTCGGGGATCACGTGATGGGGAACCGATGAACATGAGATGAGCAACCGT
>OGIG01000204.1_pt1 | contig 62793 bp, 66 predicted proteins | sample 1571601 | NCBI WGS metagenome assembly OGIG01 (sample SAMEA2581953, study PRJEB24529) | metagenome | biome: Human gut stool | place: China | collected 2011 | reverse complement strand
CCGCGGTGGCTCGAACCACCGTGGCTGTGCTTGCGCTTTCTGACGGGCTGTGGTATAATAATTCTATCAAATTCTACTTTTGGAGGTGAATGTTATGTGCTTTTGGTGGTTTATGTTACTATGCGATTTGATCATTCCCATTGTTATGGTCATTGCAGGAAGAATGATGTGGAAGCATTGCCCAAAACATATAAACAGCATGTTAGGATACAGAACAACTCGTTCAATGAAAAATATGGATACATGGAAATTTGCTCATGACTATTGTGGAAAACTTTGGTGGAAAATAGGATGGGTAATGATTATACCATCTGCTTTGATACATATTCCATTATATCATAGTGATAAGAATACGATTGGATTTGCAGTGTTGATTCTTGTGACAATTCAATGCTTTATTATGATTATATCAATTTATCCGACAGAGAAAGCTTTAAAAAAACATTTTAATGATGATGGAACACGTAGATAACTACAATTTGACGAGGAGATGATTTACATGAAAAAGAGTATATTAAGGATTAGCGGTTTGATAATGCTGATTATAGCTATTGTATTTATAATGTTTGCCTTAAACCATCCAGAAAAGAGTTTCCCTTGGAACAATACAATTACGTGGTTACTGTATGGTGTATATTTTCTTGTGGCAGTAGTGCTGCTTATTGCTCCTAAAATAAAGAAGTGAGAAATTCCAGTTTGTAGGGAACAACAGCTAAGACAATTTTATAATAAAACAGCGACAGAGCATTTATGTGTAAAAGCATGAATGCTCTTTTTTGTCTCTTCAAGGACAAAGAACAAGAAAGCAGCTTTTGGACAAATTGTCCAGAAGTTCAAATAAAAATGAAGGAGGACACCTGATGTATAGCAAAAATGGTATTCCGTGGGTAAGACCACCCACACAGGACAAGAAGCATGGAGAGAATAATATCGGGAGGACAGAACAATGGTCGATGAATTGACGCAGGAGTCGTTCCAGACAGGAAAGGCGATTGCTGCAAGCATGATTCTTTGATATAATCAATGCAAAAGTTTTACAAATCGCAATTTACCGAATAAGCTGATCGTGCCATATAAGGGACATTAGTCCCTTGGGCTTTTGCTCAAATTCCGGCTTATGAGGATAAAACTTAGAGAATACAAAACGACTGACTATGAGCAATTGGAGCAATTATTTTATAATACGGTACACAGTGTAAATGCAAAAGATTATACAAAAGAATAGGAAGTAGATATGATAAAAATTGTGTGGTCGATAAATGATATAAATAAATATCAAACAGGAAGCTTACCGGATGACGCAGTAAAGATAGAAACACCGCAGAGTGTTGGTGACCTGATGAAAAAAGCAGTGCCGATTGCTGCAATTCTATGTGTTTTTCTTTTTATTGCTATGCTTTGTAAAACGATTATATGCAAGACAGTTGTAATCTCACCAATATTTATTCCGGTTGGATTTGCTTTCGGTTTTTTATTGTTAATAATTCATGAGTGGTTACATGGAATTGTTTATCCTAAGGAAGCAGATGTAACAATAGGAAGAATAAAAGGAAAGACAACATTTGTCGCATTAGCATCCTATCCATTGAAGCGAAATCGATTTATATTGATGTGCCTGTTGCCATTTGTTCTGGGATTGGTTCCATTTATATTATTTGTAATTAGTCCTGCTGAATTTAGAGTATTTAATGGATTGAATTTTGGCATGGCATGTATGGGTATGGTATCGCCATTTCCGGATGTGTTTAATGCTCTTGCCGTTTTAAGAAATTCTGAAAAAAGCGATTCAATAATGTTCTACAAGAACGATATGTATAAGATTTCTTAAATTTCTGGTTGATTGTACAGTTGATCAGATAGGAAAATATAAATCTGGAGCTCAAAATATTTTGAAGAAAAGCACATAATACCAGACATAGATATTGAAGAAAAGCATACGACGTCAATGGAAAGAATTTTTCAGAGATTGCTATGATTAAAAGACAGATGATTACTGCTTCTGGGAGAGAATTGTTTTTATCATACATGGGAAAAGAATGGGAGTACACATTATTATGAAGTAGATTTTTTAATATCAGAAGGAAGCAAGATAAATGCATTTGAAATCAAGTCTTCCGGAACAGGAAAACACGAATCAATAAAGGAATTTTCCAAAAAATTTTCCAAAAATGTGAATAAGGTATTTTTAATATCACAAAAAGATGTAGTAAGAGAAGAAAATTTATTATTGAAGCCATTTTATTTTATTCCGTTTTTAATATGATTTAATCATGTTACACGTTGATAAATCGGAATTTGTAAATCTGATTGATTTTATAATACAAAGTATTGGAGAGAAATAATATATGTTAGATTTAAAAATCAAATACAACGAACTAACAGCAGAGCAATTTATTGAATTATGGGAAACAGTATGGGGAGATGGACCATCTCTTGAGCAAACAAGACTAGCAATGAAACATACCATATTTAGAGTTTCTATATGGGACGGAGATTGCATTGTTGCTATGGCAAGAATGAATGGCGATATGGGACTTAATTATTATATTAAAGATGTTGTTGTCAGACCTGAATATCAGGGAAAAGGTATTGGAAGAATATTAATAGATGAATTAAGAAGGTTTATAAATAACAATGGAGTAAAAGGAACAGATATTTTTGTGGAGCTATGTGCGGTTCCAGATAAGATACCTTTTTATGAAAAATTTGGATTTGAAGCAAATGAGGCACAAAGATTAAAAATTTTTCATCATGTCGAGTAATATTAAAATTCAAGTTTATAAAATTAAGAAAATGGAATTTAAGTAGGAGTATGTAAATGAAATTAGCAGATTTAGCAACAGGCTCTGATTGGATAGTGTGGATTGTCTTTGCGATATTTGCTGTACTTTCTATTATTTTACTTTCTGGACATGGAAGCTGGTTCATTTCTGGATATAATACAGCTTCAAATGAAGAAAAGGAAAAATATGATGAAAAGAAGTTATGCAGAACAATGGGAATTGGAATGTCTATTATAGCAATTCTTGCATTAACTATGGGCTTGTTTGAAAATATTTTGCCCGCATTTTTTGTATATATTGCATTGGGGATTATTTTGGTTGATGTCGTGGTAATTATCATTTTAGGAAACACACTATGCAGAAAGCAATAACTTCCAGTTTATGAGGATAAAACATGAAACTTGGAGAATACAAAACGACTGACTGTGGACAGATGTTGCTCGATAGATTGTTAAGGGGGGAGTAGGAAATGAACGAGATTTCATACAGAAAGACTACAAAAGATGATATGGAAATCCTTATGAATCTGAGACTTGAAATGCTTAGAGAGGTAAATGACCTGTCCGGTGAGTATGAATATGATGAGGATTTTGTCTCTGAGAGCAGGAAGTATTTTGAGTCAGGTGAGCAGACTACAGTTATTGCGTTTGATGGGGAAACTACCGTAGGCTGTGCAAGCCTATCCTATATATGGATTATGCCGACATTCTCGCACCCGACAGGCAATCGGGCGCATTTGATGAATGTTTATACCCGTGCAGATTACAGAAGAAGAGGCATCTCTAAGAAGATGGTTGAGATTCTGATTGAAGAGGCAAAGGAAAATGGTGTGACAGAGATAAGTCTGGATGCAACAAAGATGGGAAGACCTTTGTATGAAGTATTAGGGTTTCAGGCATCAGATTCATGTATGGGGATGGAATTGAACGGGTGATTTCGGTGAATATTAGATAAAGTTAATCTGATAAATGGAGGAACACAGTATACATTTGGTAAAAGTAAAAATAGAAAAAGATGATAACACAATAAAATACATAAAAATGATTCCAAGGTTGAAATGACATATGAGTATGAAGTCAGTGGTTATGGACTCAAGACAGAGCAATTGGATATGAAATCGTTAGCCCGGGTAATAAGGTTTAACAAAGAACTTTGGGATGAAGTCGAAAATAATCCGGATTAATCGTATACACGGATAAAGCGGAAGTTTATGGTATGCACATCTGATAGCGGTATGAAATTATATGAGATATAAGAATATCCGGATCATGAATATATTACCGGATATCATGCATGGAATGTAACTTATTTTATTGACGTCATTTATGGTGCTGATGTGCATTATTATATTAGCATGAAAAGGGGCTTTATTATGACATCTGAAACTGAGATAGTAAAAAAGCAAATATTTTCAACAGAAAATGCGGAAATATTGCTTGAGGAAAATGAGGCAAAAAGGTACTGAAACCACGACTTTATGAGAGAGGAGAAGGAAAGATGACGAATCAGGAATTGTTTGAGAGTATTCAGATGGGACATAAAGAAAAGAAGGTTTTGTTCTTATAAGGAAAATATTGAGGGAGAAGATTCGGTGACATCTGCGAATGAATGGAGACTGATTGGATTGATGAATTTGGTAGGGTACGGAGCTACCGGTTTATTCCCGAATCTTGTAAAGGAAAAAGAAAAGGTTGATTGTTTGATTGAAGAGTATATGTTGAATCTGAAAAAAGTAAAGTAGTGCCAGAGCTGCAAAAATGACAATCTCTTCAAATAATTTGTTGAATGGAGAAGAACATGAAGCGAATCGGATATGCAATAGCAACTGTGATTTTGTTGCTGATCGAGGTGTTGATTGCGTTATATGTACATGATGCATTTGTAAGACCATATATTGGTGATGTGCTGGTTGTGATTGTGATATATACGTTTATAAGAATATTTGTACCGGAGCGATGCAAATTGTTGCCGCTGTATGTATTTATTTTTGCAGCACTGGTAGAATTTTCACAGATGTTCCATATTGTGGAAGTATTAGGCTGGCAGGATAACCGATTCTTAAGTGTTTTGGTCGGTTCTGTATTTGATTGGAAAGATATCCTGTGCTATGCCGCCGGGGGTATATTGCTTGGAGTGTATGAGGTGTTGGTACGAAATACTGCAAGAAGGAGATAAAATGGGTTTTGAATTTAAGCGGATTGGAGAATTAAAATGAAAAATCAAGAAGAAATCAAGACCGCAATTTACCAATATATTGCTGATTCAATAGATTGTTCCATAGAGCAGTTAGAATCAGATGATACTTGCTTTGTAAATAATCGGAAAGAAGAAAAAGATTATATAAAGATCTTAAGTATAAAAGATGCCAATATCATTTCTTGCTCAGAAGATAAATATGAGATTGGAAAGCAGTTATTGGCAGGAAAAATTCGAGATGAATTATATGAAAGTACATTAATTTTTGGACAGACGTTACACTATATTCCGAATATGAAAAAGATGATTCCTCTTCCTTTGACAGATGGGTTTTCTTATAAATTGTATGAAGAAAATGAGTTATCCCAATTATGTGGTATAAAAGGTTTTGAGAATTCACTGGCATTTGATGAAAATGTAAATACACCTACCGCTATTGTGTTATGGGCTAGGAAGGATGAAAAAATAATTGCAATTGCTAGTGCATCCAAAGTTTCCGGAAATATCATGGAGGTTGGAATTGATGTAAATAAAGAGTGGAGAGGATATGGTTTGGCGAGACTTTTAGTCAGAAACTTGACCATCGAAATTCTTAAAAGAGACCAGATTCCGTTTTACAGTGCCTCTGTCACGAATTTAGCTTCTCAGGCGGTTGCCTTTAGTAGTGGATATATGCTGTTGTGGACGGATTCTTTTGGTGTTCGGTAGTATTGGATGTAACGATTCCAAATCACGATTTACTAAATCGGAATTTATCAAGCTGTTAATTTTGAAAATTTCTTTGAAAAATTATTGACTCCTACGCAACGTAATAGTTTACGATATGTTTATCGAGAGGAGGAGATGACAATGATGACAGTGAATGAGGTAAGTAAATTAACAGGAGTGAGTATACGCACTCTGCAGTATTATGATACCATTGGTCTCTTAAAACCTATTGAATATACAGAGTCAGGTTATAGGTTGTATGACGATACATCCTTGGAAAGGCTGCAACAAATTTTACTGTTTAAAGAATTGGAATTTCCGCTTAAGGAGATTAAAAAGATAATTGATGCCCCTAACTTTGACAGGAACAAAGCATTAGAGCAGCAGATTGAATTGCTTACTATGAAAAAAGAGCATCTTGAAAATCTTATTAGTTTCGCTCGAGGAATAAAAGGAATAGGAGTGAAATATATGGATTTTAAAGTATTTGATACAACAAAGATTGATGAGTATTCTAAACGAGCAAAAGAACAATGGGAACAAACCTCTGAGTATAAGGAGTTTGAAGAGAAAACAAAGAACTGGACGAAAGACGATGAAGCTACTGTTGCAAATGAGTTTATGCAATTATTTGTTGAATTCGGACAAATGAAAGAAATGGACCCAGAAGATGAACAGGTGCAGTTGCAGGTAAGGAAACTTCAGGATTACATTACAGATCATTTTTATACATGTTCTGATAAGATTTTATGCGGTCTTGGAAGAATGTATGCCGGTGGAGGAGAACTTACGGAAAATATTGATGATGTTGGAGGAGTTGGCACAGCAGAGTTTGCAAGTAATGCTATTGATATATTTTATATGAGTAGAAGGTAACTTCCTGTTTTTAAAGCTGTACATGAAAATGTATGGCTTTATTTTATAAAAACACATTGATAATTATCTATGTATATGTTAATCTAGACATATAGATAAATATCAATGCGAGGTAAATGAAATGGAACTAACAAATGTTGCATTAATCTGCAAGGCACTTGGAGATTCAAACAGATTAGAAATAGTGCAAATGTTGTCAGATGGCGAAAAATGTGGATGCAGGCTCTTGGAAAAATTTGAAATTACACAGCCAACCCTGTCTCATCATATGAAGATACTGGTGGAATGTGGATTGGTGAATGATCGCAAAGAAGGTAAATGGCATCATTACTCTTTGAATTGTGATACTTTATTAGAATTCAAGAATTTTATTGGCAGTTTGACATGTGGGTTATTCTATGCATGATCATCGATGTATCCATAGGACATTTTTTCCCGATGATACCCAATATATTAAATGAGTTTGAATATGCAGGGATATCTATTCCTATGGCTGTATTAATCTGGATTATGATTTATCCAATGATGATTACTATTGACATTAGTGCTGATATTTATGTTTCAGTCGGAAGTTATTCTGAAAAATCCTATACACATAATACTGATTGCAATACCTTTGATAATTCAGACATTTTTGATCTTTGGAATCGCATACGTAGCGTGTTATCTGTTAAAACTGCCACACAATATTGCAACACCTGCAGGAATGATAGGAGCATCTGATTTCTTTGAACTTGCGGTGGCAGTGGCGATTGCATTGTTTGGAACAACAAGTGAGGCTGCACTTGCTACTACTGTGGGTGTCTTAACAGAAGTTCCGGTAATGCTTATGCTTGTAAGAATTGCAAATAAGACGAAAGGAAGGTTTCTATGACAGTAAGAGAAAAAGCAGAACTGATTGTAAAAGATATAAAGAAAGAACAGGGAACAAATCCGGTTGTCATTTTTAAGCAGATTGCAGAGAAGGAATATGTCAGTATTCATGGACCGGAACACCATATATTAGATGGTGCAAGTTTGCTTGTAGCCTACAAAAACGCAGGTGGAGAGATAGATTTAGAACAGGCATTGGACAGGCTGATGGCAGAGGGTCTTAGGATGCCCGGGGCAATGTGCGGTTTATGGGGAATATGCGGAGCAATCACATCTATAGGTGCTGCACTAGCAATCATCGACGGAACAGGTCCGCTTTCAACGGATGGAACATGGGGAAATCATATGCAGTTTACCTCGAAAGCAATTGGAGAATTAGGAACCATAAACGGACCAAGATGCTGCAAGAGAGATGCAATGATAGCATTTAAGAATGGTATTGATTATGTAAATGCTCATTATGGAGTAACATTGCAATACGAACAAATGCAATGTGGATTCACAGATTTTAATGAGCAATGTATAAAGGAGAGGTGTCCATTTTATGAGTAATATAAAAGTAGCTTTTATTTGTGTCCATAATTCCTGCCGAAGTCAGATTGCTGAGGCTTTTGGAAGACATCTGGCATCAGATGTGTTTCAAAGTTATTCGGCGGGGACAGAAACAAAACCACAGATTAATCAGGACGCTGTCCGTATTATGAAGGAATTATATAATATAGATATGGAAGCAGAAGGACAGTTCAGTAAGCTGGTTAGTGATATTCCAAATCCGGATATTGCAATATCAATGGGGTGTAATGTGGGATGTCCATTTATAGGAAGACCGTTTGATGATAACTGGGGACTTGAAGATCCAACCGGGAAAAGCGATGAGGAATTTAAGATAGTCATTGAACAGATAAAGCATGATATTCTGGAGTTAAAAAGTAGATTGAACCATAATGAGATTTAATAAACTTTTTTGTCTGACTGAGAAAATTAATAATAAACTTACACAGCACTTTAGTCAGAGGATGGAGTAGTTATTTCGAAAATGATGTACTAGGAATTGATGAATTCACATGGTTGCCTGAAACGAAATCCGAAATTGACACCCCAATAACTAAATATTATAATATTCTGTATGGCTTTAATAGTATTGTATTATATGCGCGATTAAGTGAAATACGGTAATGATAAGGAGAATGCAAATGGGGGTCTTAAAGTGCAAAATGTGCGGAAGTAATCTGGAGATATGTGATTCGATTACTGTCTGTAAATGCGAAAAATGTGGAACAAGCCAGACAGTTCCGGATATAGAAGACGATAAAGAACTTAAGTTGTTTGAGCGTGCCGGGAGACTGCGTTTTAACTGCGATTTTGATAAGGCAGCAGGAATATATAATACAATAACCGACAGTTACCCGGAGGAAGCAGAAGGATACTGGGGATTAATCCTTTGCAAATATGGTATTGAATATGCAGATGATGCGAGCGGAAAAAAGATACCTGTTTGTCACAGAACTTCTTATAATAGTGTAATGGATGAAGAAGATTTTGAACTTGTAATGGAGAATTCGAATTCAGAGTCAAGAGCAATATACAGGGAAGAAGCTAAGATAATAGAGGAAACCCGTAAGGAATATATCAGGATTGCAGAAAGTGAACAGCCATACGATATATATATAAGCTACAGGACGCAGGATGATAATGGAGATAAAACACCAGTTAGTGAAATAGCAGGATATTTATATAACAAGCTGACATCAGCCGGATACAGGGTATTCTTATCAGAGACTGAACTTAAAGGGAAAAAGTGGGCTGATTGTGAACCATACATATATTCAGCCCTTAATTCAGCAAATGTTATGCTTGCACTTGGTACATCATATGATGATTATAACGATGTCTGGGTTAAGAATGAATGGAACAGATATCTTGAGATAGCAGAAAAGAATAAGAACAAATGTCTTATTCCATGTTATAAAGATGTTGATGAATATGATGTTCCTAAAGAATTTGCAGGCTTGAAGGTGTGCCAGCTTGGAAATGATGATACATTTAATAATATAATGGCTGAGATTGCAAATGTGGTGAAGCCGGCATTAATTAACCAGCCAGAATCACAGACAGAGCAGGCACAGGTGGAAACTGTTGTACAAGCAGCATCAACGCCAAAACCAGAACTAGTGCCAGAAAAGGCTGAACCAGTTAAAGAACCTGTACAGCAGGAAGATGCTGCAGAATCAGCCACAGAACCGGCGGAAGAGATTGAACTTGAAGAAATAGAAATCATCGAACCGGTGGATATCAATAAGCTGCTTGATGAGGGATTTTCTGCAATTTCAGATAAGAACTGGAAAGAAGCCAATAAGCTTTTCTTTCAGGTTCTTGATGAAGAACCTGATAATTCAAAGGCATACTGGGGACAGCTTCTTGTGCAGCAGGAATGCACTAATGCAAGAGAAATGGCAGATAATCTGTACCTTCAGGTAATTGGAAATACATCAGATAATACATATGAACTGGAAATCAGAGACAGGCGTCAGGAGATAAAGGACAAGTATCCTGTTGCTAATCTGTTCTCAGAAGAAGAGTATGCGAATCTGTTTGATGTACATTTTAACTATCAGTCAGGTGTTGAGAATACAAAGAGTGCCATTGCAGCTAATAATGAGCATTACATATTAAGTGATAATGAGCTTTTCAAGAGGGCAAAGCAGAATGCCGATGCTGAGGTGGCAGCCGGAATAGAAGAATTTGTTGCTAATGTAAACAGGCATCTTGACGAGATATTAAAGAATGTCACAGAACAGGAACAACAGGAGATAGAGGCAGCCAGACAGCAGGAGACAGCATATTTTTCAAAGCTTGAGGATGCATTTAAGAAGGCAGACGATATGGCAAATGCTAATCTTTCCAACAGTGAAGCAGAATACCAGAAAGACCATGATTCGTGGGAGTATGAGAGAGATAATCTTGAGGAAGCCAGACAGCAGTGGGTTAAGGATGTTGAAGAGAAGCAGAAGGAACATGATGAGTGGCTGGCTGTAAATGGCGCAGCTATTGAAGAATGGAATGCAAAGAAGAAAGAATATAATGACAACAAGCAGAAACTTGAATATGAGTTAAAGAGACTTCAGGAAGATAAAGGATTTATAGAAGGTTTTATGGCTGGGGCAAAAGCAGCCAAGAAGGATAAGGAAATAATGAATGTAAGGATTGAATTATCACGGCTGGCATTGCCTAAAGAACCGATAATGCCTAAAGAACCGGTTATTCCACCGGAACCGGCATTGAGAAGAGAGCCAGAAAAGCCTGATTATGACATAATGATTGGACGAAATGATGTGCTTGATACATTTAGAAGTCTTATGGCGTAGTGAGTATTTATAAGAAAGGGGATAAGTATGAAATATTCAAATGTTGTTGTTGCCGGAGGCGGAGTGCTTGGAAGCCAGATTGCTTTTCAGGCAGCATATTGTGGATTTAATGTAACTATCTGGTTAAGAAGCGAGGGGTCTATTGGAAGAACACAGCCTAAGATTGACCATCTTAAGCAGACTTATATCGAAGCTATTGAGAAGATGGCGGAGGATAAGAATGCATGGTGTGCAGGACTTGCGGATGAAGATACATTTGACAAGGAAGAGTGTCTTAAGAAGGTTGAAAATGCATATGCTAATCTCAAGCTTGAACTTGATATGGCTAAGGCTGTTGCAGATGCAGACCTTGTAATTGAGTCAATGGCTGAGAATGAGAAGGACAAGATTGCTTTCTATGAAAAGCTTGCTCCGCTTCTTCCAGACAAGACTGTTGTTGTAACTAATTCATCAACACTTCTTCCTTCAATGTTTGCTAAATATACAGGCAGACCTGACAAATATCTGTCATTACATTTTGCTAATTCTATATGGAAGAATAATACTGCAGAGGTTATGACACAGGCACAGACTGATGAAAAATATTTTAACGAGGTTATGCAGTTTGCCAACGACATACGAATGATCGGACTTCCTGTAAGAAAGGAAAAGAGCGGATATCTGCTTAATTCTATGCTTGTTCCATTCCTTTTAAGCGGGCTTGATTTGTACGCAGCAGGAATATCTGATCCTGAAAGTATTGATATTGCATGGACAAGAGGAACTGGAGCACCTAAAGGACCATTCCAGATATTTGACACAGTAGGACTTAATACTGCCTACAATATTGTTCACCAGTACCAGAGCGTTCCGGGAATTTTCTCACCACTTCTTAAGAAGATGATGATGCCATATAATTTCAAGAAGATGGAAGCAATCCTTAAGAAATATATTGATGAGGGCAAGCTTGGAATGTCTTCTGGCGAAGGCTTTTACAAATATAATTAAGGACTGATGATATGACGACAAGGGAAGAAGCACTCGAATATGGACTTTCTTTTCCAGATACTTATCAGGAAGCACCGTTTCATGATCAGAACTGGCAGCTGGTAAGAGTTAAAGGATGCAAGAAAGCATTTTTATGGACATACGAGCGTGACGGATATATTAATCTTAATGTGAAAGTTTCACCTGAATGGCGGGATTTGTGGAGGAGTACATATTCTTCTGTAATTGCGGGCTGGCATCAGAATAAGGAACACTGGAATACGATTATTCTTGACGGGACTATTTCTGATGAAGATATTAAGCGTATGATTGCGGAAAGCTATGACCTTGTATCTTACAGCCCGACCAAGAGGATATATGAAGCTGTTAAGAAGATTCCTAGAGGACAGGTAGCAACATATGGACAGATTGCAGAGCTTGCAGGCGACAGAAAGATGGCGCGTGCAGTTGGCAATGCACTTCATAAGAACCCGGATCCGTTACATATTCCGTGCTACAGAGTAGTTAATTCGAAGGGAGAGCTTGCCGGGGAATTCGCATTTGGAGGAGCCGGAAAGCAGGCGGCACTTCTTATGGCAGACGGAATAGAGGTTGTTAATGACAGGGTTGACCTGAAAAAATATGGAATGAAATTCTGAATTACTATAATGATATATGAAATAATGTCGATATATATTAGGCATGGAAGGCGCATTTATTCAATGGATTGAAGCTGTTGGATGGATGTGCCTTTTTTGCGCGAGTAGCGATGAGAATATGCATAAAAAGATAGCGGCTGTGCTTGCACGGGCTGCTGGCTTTTTGTGCATATTCGAGGAGCACCGCGACAACGCCGGAACAAAGTTCTGGCGTATGAGCTGCTTGCGCGAGTAGCGATGATAATATGCCACTTGGACCTTTCTGGAAAGTGGCGCGGCTGCGACTGACTGAGCGGCTGCAGAAAGGAGAATACATGAATATTAACACACAAATGAGGTATGGGACTTATTCAGAGTACAGTTCCAGAACAACGAAGACTGGCAAAGGAGACACCGGTTTTGAAGAATCTATGAAGCAGGATAATAATATCCAGTACAAGTCATTAGGAATTGGTTTCTTAAATGTTGGGGATACCGGCTACGGAATGAGGGCAACCCAGATTATTAATCCGGACAGTGAGGACACGATTATAAGAGTAAGTGTTGCACTGGGTGGAAATGAGTTTAAAAATTATGATGTTAATCTTTCTGAGATAGATCCATCTAATGCAAGTGCTGTGGAAATGTTTGCATATTGCCAGTATGCAGACTCAACCAGTGAAGGTTCATACAAATGGGGCAGCTGGAATGCTTTGAAACATTTGACAAATGATATGGCATATTCATACAATTCACTGGATGAAGCTTTAACTGAAAAGAAAAACTGGAATGCTGCACTGGCTGGTTCAGGTATTGAACTTGAAAATGAGGCAACGGGTGAAAGATATTCTGTAGCTGATCTCATTGAAATGCTCAAACAGCAGTATGAGCTTACAGCAGACGATCTTGAGGAAAAGGACTGGCGGGATATGTCAGACAAAGAATGGGAAAAGCTTTTAAACAGTTTTGACCAGAATATTGATGCAATCAAGGATAAAATCAGAAAGCTTAAGGAAGTTCAGGATGAAGCAGCTTCTAAGGCAGCAGCTAATGCACCGGCAGGGAAGAAGGCAAATGCGGCTTCAAGCGCAGCACAGAGTGCAGCAGCCAATGGATTCGCATCTGATGTAAAGACTGAGGATGAAGAATGGATAGAAGAAAACAGTTGGACATATGACATGAAAACAGAGGATCAGACAATTCTTCATAAAGCAGCTATTGCCAATGAAAAAGCACAGGACAGCCTTAGCAAGTCCCAGGAGCTTATGCTTACAGGAGACACAACAGAAGGTGTAAGCAAGACAGAAGGTGCAACAGAAAGTGCATCATGTGATGATGAATCAGGAGAGAAAGTGTGGACAGTTACTGCATATACCGAGCAGGGAATTATATGTAAGGAATTTAAGGACGGAGTAGGCACACTTTTGTGGCAGATTGATTTTAAAAATCCGACAGATTACAACAAGGTTATGGATTACCTCGATAACGAAAAAGAAGAGGATATATTAAAGTATGCCAGGGATAAGGAATTCTGGGAGAAGCTTATCTGGGGGTAAGATAAACTGAAATAAAAGCAAAATGGACTTTCTGCACGGTAAATCCGTGGGAAAGTCCATTTTATTATTACTTTATCAACAGCACCCTGTCGGTATCATCACCCTCAACTTTAGCGAATTTCTTAGCAGTGAATGAATCGGAAGAGCATTTGCCAATATAACTTTTTACGCCAGTGACAGGGCTTATCCACCACATATCTCTGCCTGTATAATTATGAGTATCAAGCGTGAACTCATTGCCAAGATAATCGTATGCAATCAGGAATGATCCGCCTGCGAATACAGCAATGCGTTCATGCTTTTCTTTTTGCCCGGATAACAGCAGGGAGTCATCAGGCTTTCCATTAATAAAGTCTACTGACTGCATTATGTCTTTTAAGAAATGCATCTGACCAGAGCCCTCGTGGTGAATGGCCTCGTCCCAGTTACACACAACACCATAGCTTACACCATCATGCCCGCCTGTATAGAACTGCATAACAGAATTATCACCATAGGTGTGTCCGCATGCGCCGGCTAGAACAGACCAGTAAGCATATCTTCTTACATGCTTTGCAGTCCAGTATGGTTCGTCATGATTGTGGAGTCCCTGAATTATCCATTCGTAAGAAGGCTCGGCATCAAGCACAGGTTTATTACTGAGAGCATGGTCGTGTAATACATACTTCCAGTTGTCTTCGCCATAGTAAGAAGGGCTGTCTGTATCGTCCCATGCACCAAGATTACACTGGTCGTAACGTCTGTGACCTGACTGGAACATATTAAAATCGAGCCATTCATCATCAGAAAACCACATTGTTGATGAACATCTTCCAAAAGGATGGAAGGTTATCAGTTTGTCAGGTGTTGCGGACTTAAGGTATGCGCCTAATTTGCGATAAGCTGCCTTATAATCTTCAGCTTTAATATCACCGCCGAGTACCCATATTATATTGGAATAATTCTTATAACGGTCTGCCAAGAAGCTGCTGTATTCAAGAATATTATCTTCTGTGATAACACCAGTCTTTAGCAGGCTTCCCCATGATGGGAGAAGTGCCATGTAAAGTCCAAGTTCATCAGCCATATGTATAATTCTGTCAACATGTTCCCAGTATGTGGGAGTTTTATATATACCGGATGCACCCCAGTGCATGCGGTTTACAGTTTCCATTCCTTCTGTCGAATATATAAGAACTGCCTGAATTACATTGAAACCTTTTTCAGCCCTGTTTTTAAGATATGTGTAAGCTTCGTCCTCGGTGATGTTGCCGAAGATAAGCCAGCCGGTATCGCCAAGCCAGAAGAATGGCTTACCGTCTTCTAACAGATAATGCCTGTTGTCACTAATAGTAAGCATATTATATTGTCCTCCGTACTTTCATAATAGATATATTATAGCATATTTTGTAAAAATGTTTTATAATAAAAATATTAATTGTTTGAAACGGAGATTGTTATGTGGAAGATAAAACAGATATTTGACGGTGATTATGGGTGTGAAGAACTTGCAGAAGGGCAGACACTTAAGGTATCTGTCATGCTTGTTGATGAAGCAGGCACTAAGAAATATATTACAGTAGAAGATAAATGGCTTACTGATAACGGACTTGATGAAGGCTCAGAGTGGCCGGAGGATACAGATGAATAGATTGACAAATGCTGCTAAATATGCAGCTGTTATAATGTTGCTGATAGTTACTGTGTCGATGATGTCAGGTTGTAAAAAGAATAATACTGATGTTTCATCGAAATTGAATAAATCGGACATTGAAGAAACGAGTCGGGATATGACTGGAAGCGGAATCGGGGATTCAGATGCAAGCAGTCAGCCTGCTGAGGAGACAGCAGAAACAGAAAGCACAGAGCAGACAGAAAGCGATTTTGAAGAGAATACAGAACAGATTGAAACAGATGCAGGGCAGGAGGAGACGCAGAATCCATATATAAGAGAGAAAGAACCATATACCGGAGTTCCTGTATATGAGAATCTGGAACACATTTATATGAATACAACATGGGAATATGCGGACCATTCTGCTATAAGTGATGGCTATGCTGTTCTTTATAAAGCGTCAGGTCAGAGAAAGAACATTGTTGTCGGAGTTAATGCCGGGCATGGAACGGCAGGAGGTTCGTCGGTCAGAACATTGTGCCATCCGGACGGTTCTCCTAAGAGTACAGGAGGCAGTACGGCGGCTGGCGCTACGACAGCAACGGCGGTGTCAGGCGGAATGACATTTTATGACGGCACACCAGAGAGCGAAGTAACACTTAAGATGGCAGAGATTCTAAGGGATAAACTTTTGTTAGAAGGATATGATGTGCTGATGATAAGGGATTCATCAGATGTACAGCTTGATAATGTGGCAAGAACTGTAATATGTAACAATGTTGCAGACTGTCATATATCATTGCACTGGGATGGCGATGGACTTTCATACGATAAGGGATGTTTTTATATAGCAGTTCCTGATGCAATTAAGAATATGAGTCCTGTGGCAGACCACTGGCAGCAGCATGATTCACTTGGGGCATCACTTGTTGACGGTCTTCGTGGACAAGGTGCAAAGATTCATGGTTCTGGAAGCATGGCGATAGATCTGACACAGACATCATACAGCACAGTTCCATCCGTAGATATGGAACTTGGAAATGCCAGCTCAGACCACAATGATGCGGCATTAGAGATACTTGCTGATGGACTTGTGAATGGTGTCAGCACATTTTTTGGATACTGATAATTAAGAATTAAATTCTAAATATTTTAAGGAGAACAATAATGGATAAGAAAACACAGATTATAGCAGTAGCAGGAAAAGGTGGAGTTGGTAAGACTTCTTTAGCGGGAGTTATTGTAAAGCTTCTTGTTGAGGCACACCCAGATAAGAAGATACTTGCCATTGATGCGGACCCTGCGGTCGGACTTTCTACAGTGCTTAATGTTGAAGTGGAAAAGACTATAGATGATATAAGAAAAGAAGTAATCAAGAATGTTGAAGACGGAGATACCAAGACTGCTGTGGAGTTACTTGGAGAAGCCAAATACGAGATAATGGATGCAGTTGTTGAACAGGACGGATATGCATTTATCGCAATAGGAAGACCTGAGACAGCAGGCTGTTACTGCAAGATTAATTCATATCTTAAAGAAGTTATCACAATGCTTTCAGATAAGTTTGATTATGTTGTAATTGATGGAGAAGCAGGAATAGAGCAGATTAACAGAAGAGTTATGGAGAAGGTTACACATCTGCTGCTTGTTACTGACGCAAGCAAGAAGGGATGCCAGGTTGTGCAGACAATCAAGAAAGTTGCAGATGAGCTTGTAATGTATGACAGAATCGGAGTTATCGCTAACAGAATACCGGATATGGAGGTTGCGAAGCTTATGGATATCGGCGGCCTTGAACTGCTTTCAGTAATACAGAGCGATTCCAAGCTTGCACAGGCAGATGTTCTTGGCGAAAATGTATTCAATCTCCCTGATGATGCGATTATTGTTGAGGGTGCAAAGAAAGCCCTTGTTAATATGGGAATATTGTAAGAGGAGGCAAATGTGAAGGATTTAGCTAATCTTTATTATTTTGAGAAGCTTTTGGAGGACGTGAATAACGACCTTGTAAGGCAGGCACAGGCTAAAGGTGATATTGCAATCGGTGCAGTCTGTTTTCAGATACCGGAGCCGCTTATTAATCTGCCGGGAAGCTTTTCGGTAAGGCTGCGTGCACCCCGTACAGGTTCTATAGAGATGGGGACATATTACATGAGCAGTATGCTATGTGAGGGATGTCGTGCGATATTAGAGAGAGCAATTGAGGGTGGATTTAACTTTCTTGACTGTATAATTGCACCGGATGCATGTGCGCAGATGAACAGGTGCGTAGAAAATATTGAGAGACAGCACCTTATAGAGAAAGAAAAATTCTTTGTGGAATATTCAGATGTTCCGATGAAGAATGATGAGACGGCGTTAAGACATTTTGTTAAGCAGATGAGACTTCATGTGCTTGAACCGCTTAATAATACATATGGAATAGACATATCAGATGATGCTTTAAGAAAGTCTGTGGAACTGCAGAACAAAATAAGCAGGCTTATAAGAAGCATTGGTGATTACAGAAAAGAAGACAATCCAAGAATTACAGGATATGAATTCGCGGTTCTGTGTCTTGCAACCTACTGTTGCCCGAAAGAGGCACTTATAGAAAAGCTCGAAGAAACGCTTGAGGAGCTTAAGACGCGTGAACCTGATAAAAAATGTAATTACAGGGCAAGGGTCGTAATGGTTGGTTCAGAGATTGATAACCCTGAGCTTATAAAGCTTGCTGAGGAAGCTGGAGCACTGGTTGTGGCAGACAGATTCTGTTTTGGCTCACTTCCGGGAAGAGACGAGATTATTCTTAATGACACGGAAGACGTTCTTACACAGATATGCAGACAGTACATGGAGTGGGGACAGTGTCCGAGATTCATGAATACAGAAAAGATTATCGAGAGACAGGAGTATGTTGACGCAATAGCTAAGGAGTATAAGGCTGATGGTCTTATATATGAGCAGATTAAATTCTGCGATTACTGGGGCTATGAGAGAGCTTCGGCATTTCATGTCATGAAAGAAAAATATGGATATCCGGTTCTTTCAATCGACAGACCATATGCTGTGGGAACTTCAGGACAGTTAAGAACGAGAATACAGGCATTTGTTGAGAGCCTTGAGATTAAGCGTATCAATGCAGGAAGGAAATTATAAATATGTCTAAGAATATAGGAAGCGAGCCACTCGGCAGATTCTATACAGGCAAGAAGCCGAAGAGAAGAAGAGAATGGCGCGGATTGAAAGATACATTGTACGACTATGTAAGGTGGCTTGGATACTGGAAGACTTTAATTACATTTATAATAAAACCTAATAACATGAAGGGCTTCTTCAGATACCGCTGGATGATTAATTATCTTGCATTGCCTGATTTCATGGACAGGCATACCGAGGGTATGAGAGGAACTCAGCTTAGAATGGCGCATCAGGCACTGGGACTTATCGTTACTGATATATGCGGGATGCTTGGACAGATATTTAAGGCAGACCCGGCTATCGGCAATGATAAGAAGCTAAACAGCAAGATTGTTCTTTTTGATGAAAATATGATGAGTACCCTGATGGGAGGTTTTCCGAACCTTACATGGTTGTCAGTGGAAGTTCCTGCTGTGTATACAAGCTCAATGATGTCACAGGATGGAGTGAGCTATTATGTTGATGTTACACACCAGTATGGTGTTCCGTCAGATGTCTGTCCTATGCCGGCGGCGGAGCTTGGTGTTGCACTGGCTGATGATTTCCCACTTATAGGCTGCTGTGCCGTGCAGTGTAATACGACATGTGACGGAAGCCTTATGGGTAACGGGATTGAAGCAAGGTCATTTAAGATTCCTACATTTCAGCTTGCTGTGCCTATAAGACACAGGCAGGAAAGTGTACAGGAGTATGCGGCAGAAGAGGTTGTCAATGCAATCCATTTCATAGAGGAACAGACAGGCGAGAAGTTCGACTGGAATGCGTTCTTTAAGAGTATGAAGCGGTTTAATGCAGAGACAGAGGAATTCTTAGAGTGGATGGAGATTTCCAAGACAGATTATCCGCAGGTTATGGGCGTAACGCTCGCACTTTACAGATATGGTGTGTATCAGGCTGCCGGTGGAAGAAATCAGGCATTTCTTGATATGGATAAAAAGCTTACGAAGATGGCGCTTGACGCATATAAGAATAAAGAAATGGCGGCGAAGGAGTACCGCCACAGAGCAATGACATGGGGCGTTCAGGCTGCGTATTACACAGCACTTCCAATCTGGCTTCTTAACTGCTGGGGCGTTGTGACTATTGCGGATATGTTAAGTATGGTGTCTACAGAGATGGTCAATACAGAGGATAAGCATCAGGCAATGTTAGACCTTGCATATCTGTATGAGAATATGATTATGCGAAACCGTTCTAACGGCGGTTATGAGACAGGCGTAGAGGCACTCTGGCGCTTCTGCGAAATGTTTAATATTGATATTGTAATCATGTATGTGCATATGGGCTGCAAATCAATGTCGGGATATCACGGCTTATTTGAAGAAGAAGCAAGAAAACATGGAATTCATTTAATATGGGTAACACACAATCTTATGTGTCCTGAGGATGGAACAAGAAGAGACATGAGAACGGAGATTAACAGATACATGAGAACTGTTTTCAGGGAAGAACCGCTCGACCCGTCACTTGAGGATTTTGACGATTCTAAGAGCTGGTAAGAAGTGTGTATGCTGCATATGTGGCAGGAAAGGATAACAGAATGAAATATTTCGGTGGTTGTGACGCAGGAAGTACATATACCAAATGTGTAATTATAGATGAGAATGGAAAAATCGCAGCTGCGGTTACTAAGAGAAGCAGGATTAATCCTGTGCTTAGTGCGAAGGATGCGCTTGACGAGGCTGTAAGCCAGGTTGACGGTTTAAACAGCGCAGAGGAGCTTACATATCTGATTGGTACCGGTTACGGAAGAAATAAAGTGCCATTTGCAGATGAGAATATATCAGAGATAAGCTGTCATGCTATGGGAGTTCATGTGACTGACCCTTCGGTTAAGGCGATTATTGATATCGGAGGTCAGGATGTTAAGGGAATTGCAATTGACACCGACGGAACTGTACTTAATTTTGCAATGAATGACAAATGTGCAGCAGGAACGGGAAGATTCTTTGAATCTATGGCAAGAGCATTTGAGATGTCTTTAGATGAATTTTCTAATCTGTCTCTTACAGCGAAGAATGTGATTCCAATAACAGCACAGTGCGCGGTATTTGCAGAGAGCGAGGTTATTTCGTTAGTAGGTGAGGGTAAGCCTATGGAAGAGATTGCAGCAGGAATACAGTTATCAGTTGCCAAGAGATGCTTTGTCATGGCTAAAAAAGCTGGTGCGGCTGACAGCGTTACACTTACAGGTGGATGTGCCAAGAATGAAGGCTTGAAGAAAGCAATAGAGAAGGTTCTTAAGATAAATGTAGTGGATCTGCCGACAGACCCACAGCTTATGGGAGCATTAGGTGCTGCAGAATATGCAAGACAGAAGGGAAGTAATGTATGATAGTATTAAAAGTGCTGGCAATTATAGCAATCGTGCTTGTTGTGCTTTTTCTTCTGACTCTTGTTATATATTTCTTTAATCTTGATATGAAATTTGCGGCAGCTTTAATCAAGCCACTTACTGCGTATTATAACTGGTCAAAGAACAGGCGTGAGGCAAAGAAAAAGAAAGAACAGGATACACATAAAGAATAACAGGAAGGGCAGAAACAGCCGATGGATTTATATGATGGTGAGATAAAGAAGCTGACATCAATGCTTGAAAATCATGGAGCAAAGAGACTTCCATTACAGAGAGTGTGGGAGATGACTGATAAAGAGAATCTTATCCTTAAAAGTGAGATGGTTTATGAGCTTGGCGGTGGGAGCAATGCAGCGGTAAGTGCCATTGCATTTACACAGGATGAGGAACTTGTGCCGGAAGATGCTGTGTATCTTGTGGGTGATGACCTGTGTGATATTAAGAATGATATTTCATATGCAAGAATTACTGTAATCAGGCTGGATGGTGAATATATTAAGAATCATGATGATAATGCACTGTATGCTTCAATGAGGGCAACTGATTATGTAAGATACCATGCATTTCCTAAAGGATATATGATGAGAATATCAGCAGTCAGGGAAAGAGAACCTGTGAGAGTGAGTAAGGAAGCAGTTTCGCATGGGATTAATTTTGCAGCGGTAGGACAGGGGCTTATCAATGCCTACAGGAAGCGTCCTGAGGTTGAGGCTGTAAGCATATATTTTGTCACGGAGCAGGATATTGATTACATATTTTTAAAGAATGAAGCACACAGATGTGAACAGATAACTGACTCCTTAAACAACATATTTAACGGTCTTACAATGGATTGTTCAACTTGCTCAAGCAGGGAATTGTGTGATGAAATAGACGGACTCAGACAATTACATATGAGTATTTTGTGAAAATACCTTGAAAAAAATTAAAATTAGGAATAATATGTTAATTGAATGAAATAGGGAACAATTAAATACATTGTACAAATGATGCATATGGAAAGGCAGGTAGTTATAAGATGTTAAAGAAAATGAATAATATGAATATAAAGGGGCGTTTGAATTATGTATTTAGACTGATAATCATAGCGTTCTCCGTAGTTGCAGTTGTTATAAGTGCAATGATGATTTATATGTCTATGGATTACCGCAGGGTGCTGAAGCGTTACGCATTCCCTCAGGGAGATATTGCTACAGCTATGTCTGAGGCAGCAGAGATAAGAGGAGCTTCAAGGGGAGTTGTAGGATATGATTCAGTAAGTCTTATCAGCTCAATGAAAAAGCAGCATGATGAGCATGTCGAAGCATTTGAAGCCAAGCTTGAACAGATAAGACCTATAATGTCTAGTAAGGCTGGCAAGGAATGTATGGATAAGATTGATAAGGCGTGGGCTGAATATAAGGAAATTGATGAGAAAGTTATAAAGCTGGGAGCTACGACAGATTCTAATCAGTCACTGAAGGCTCAGTCGATGATGCTGAATGAGACGGCACCTAAGTATGAGGCACTTGATAATGCACTTAATGAACTTATGGACACTAATGTTGCTAAAGGTGATGCAGAAAAATTAAAGCTTGAAATATTTCTTATAATAGCGATTGTTGCTGCAATTGGAATTATAGCTGCGGTAGTTGTTGTTGCTTCTAAAGCAGCACATGCGATTGCAAAGAGTATAGAAGAGCCGTTAGATGGAATGATGGCCAGATTCGAGACATTTGCACAGGGAGATCTGGATTCACCATTCCCTGAAGTTGAGACTAAAGATGAGATATCCGATCTCATAGATAGTGCACATGCTATGGCAGAAAGATTACATAATATTATCAGTGATGCCGGAAAACTTATGGGAGAGATGGCAGATGGTAATTTCGCTATCGCAACCGAACATGAAGATCAGTATACAGGTGCATTCAATGCATTGTTACTTGGAATTCGTAACATGAACCGTCAGATGAATTCAACATTAAAGGGTGTTGAAGATGCTTCTAAACAGGTGGCAGAAGGTTCTGCTAATCTTTCAGATGCTGCACAGTCGCTTGCAGAAGGTGCAACAGATCAGGCTGCAACAGTCGAAGAGATGCAGGCAACCATTAATGATCTTAATGAAGGTATACAGAAGACAGCAGAACAGCTGGAAAATTCATATAAAGAAGCAGAGAGATATGCTGATACAGCAGAAAACAGCAGAGAAAGCATGGAAGCTCTTATGGGGGCAATGGCTCGTATCAGTGAGGCTTCTGAGAAGATTGGCAATATCATTTCAGAGATTGAAAGTATTGCAAGCCAGACTAACCTTCTTTCACTTAATGCTTCCATTGAGGCTGCAAGAGCAGGTGATGCAGGCAGAGGATTTGCAGTAGTTGCTGACCAGATTCGTACACTTGCAGAGCAGAGTGCTAAGTCAGCGGTAGATTCAAGAAATCTTATAGAAGCTTCTATCTACGAGGTTGGAGAGGGGAATAAGATTGCTACTAAGGCATCTGATTCACTTAAGGAAGTTGTTGATGGTGTTCAGTCTATCGCAGAGAGTGCCAAGAAGATGAGAGATGTATCTACAAGTCAGGCTGCAGGTATGGAGCAGGCGGATGTTGCAATTGCAAGAATTGCAGAAGTTGTACAGGCTAATTCAGCAACATCACAGGAGACATCAGCTACAAGTGAAGAGCTTACAGCACAGGCTACAACTCTTAGTGAGATGGTTGCACAGTTTAAGTTAAGAAATGACTGATAATTACAATTACATATGTAAAGATTATTTAAGGAGCTGTTATCGTAGTGATATCAGCTCCTTATTGTATATCATGTATTTGTTATCGGGTTTGAATAATTTAATTAAAAGAGTTCATTTACCATGTCTGCTGTGTATGAAACGCTTGTGGCATGCTCAACCTCGATCATATAAAGAGCATGTGCTGCTAAATGTTCTGCTGCCTGTTCAAGGTCTCTGATACCTGTAGTATCCTTGCAGTAATCAAGAACAGCGTCAAGTCCGTCATCAAACACCAGGCACTCATCCTCGTGAAGTCCGATTCTTTTAAGAACCTTTGGGAGTGAATATTTAAGGAAAATTGTCTTTTTCTCTTCTCTTGTGTAATCAGGAATATCAATTACTGCAAATCTTGAAAGAAGCGGTGCACTTATCTTATCCTTATCATTAGCTGTGGCGATAGGATATACGCCTGAAGTTGGGATGAGACACTCCATGTAATTATCAGTGAATCCAAGATTATCAAGGAGTGTAAGGAGTACATCCGCAGGGTTGGCGTTACCATTACTTGAAGTTGCCTTATCAAGCTCGTTGATAATGAATACAAGGTTAGATTCACCAGCCATGTTGAATGCTTCCATGATAATACCAGGCTTTGCATTGGAGTATATTCTTGAACTTCCTGTAAGCTGTTCTGCGTCATTGATTGAACTCATATCAAGAGTTGTCCAAGGCATTTTAAGAATCTTGGCAACAAGGTAGGCAATCTGTGATTTACCTGTTCCGGCAGGACCAACAAGAAGGATACCATATGCAGGAAGAGTGTGTGTTCTGTTAATCTGAATAACTGTCTCAATTATTCTTTGTTTAACACTTTCCATACCAAAAAGCTCTTCGTCAAGAATTCTTCTTGCTTCCACAGGGTCAATTGATTCGAAGTAATTGCTCTTCCACTTAATATTAAGCATGATAGAAAGTGCTCTCTGTGCATGTCTTTTCTCCTCAGGAGTTACCTCGCTTGAACGGGCAACAACAAGATTGCGTCTTGCCCATAAACGGATATTCTCAGGAAGCGTGCTTCCTGCACAGTTAAGAAAATCTGATATGCTTGTAAGGCTTGTAAGCTTCATATCATCAGCAGATTCATCAGGCTCTTCACTATTGTCTTCTGCAACGGCACTGCTCTCTAATAATCTTTCAATCATAAACTGAAGAAAACCGTCTTCAGCGGATAACTTGTTACCATTGCCAAATGCAACTTCCTGAATCTTGTATACATTGTATCCTTCGGATGTGTTAGCACCTGTGAGTTTTACTTTAACTCTGTTCTCACCAAGCCATTTGATAAGGCTTGTAAATCTTGAATCAATCTTTAAGATATTGCTTGTAAAAGATTCACCGTTAATCTGGAAATCAAATGCAGTCTTTTTATAAGGGTTAGTGAATAAACCATAAGATGTCTCATCCCACTGCTTCTCAGAATTATCCAGAACAAGGATTGGGTTCTCTGGGGAAGCTGTAGAATTGTCTGATTTAAAAGTTGTATAGGTACACTCAAAACCGGCAGTGCTGCCAGAATTGGCATTAGCGTCATAAACTAACATATATTCCTCTTTCTGTGCTTTAAACACTTGTAATAATCTATCATATAATAACATATTCTGGGAAGTTGGCAAGGAGAGGATTGAATGTTTAATTACAAATATTTACTTAATTAACAACCCTTATCTCGCCAGCAGTAATAAGTGGATATCGAATCAGCTTATCACCGTCAAGGTTCTCCTTATGCATATCAACAGCGCATATCTGATGGTTGTCATATGATGTGTAATAATATATGCCTTTAGTTGTATTGCAGCAGCAGGTATATATTGTTATCTCGTATTTGTCATCGTCAAGCTGGCAGCAGCCACGCTGCTGGTCTACGCTGCCTAATATATGAAAGAACTGGCTTACGCTTGATTTCTCATCGTCACCTGAAACAGAATTCATCTTAGTAAAAGCTACTTTTACGAATCTTGACAGAGATGACAGATCCCCAGGAAGTCCGAGTGCACCCATACCACGGCTGTATCTGTTGAATTCTAGTCTGTCCGAGAAATTGCTCTCAGGCTGTTTTGCAGATAATCCCATGTAATTGTTAAGATTAAACATCTGTATGTTAAATGGCGGATTATTAGTAAGCACACCTACAGGGTTATCATATATATGAAGTCCGTCTGACATGGATTCAACAGTTATGCAGTTTTCCTTGTCAGCAATAATCCAGTGAAGATTAGCACATGGAAACATATCATTAAACTGAGTGTTGGTAAGATTAATAAACTGGAGTCTTTCTTTGGCTTCATCAACTGTCGCACATTGTGATAATATCCACGGAATGAATTCAAATACAGCAACATTTTCAACATTACTCTCCCCATTAGGACCTCCATGGTCTGGTTCGTTGTAAGCTGCATTGCCAACAAAATTAAGTCCTGCCATGCCAAGACCTTTTTCGTTAAATGCTTCATAATATAAAGGATAATCGTCAGCGACATGTGCCATTCCAATCATCGCAAAGTGGTTATTCCTGACACCCATGAATCTAAAATTAATAGGATAATTTCTGGGTGTGACAGTCACCTCATCACCATAAGAAAATTCATAATCCAGTGTTCTTCCCATATAGAAATCTTTAGTTTTATAAGTAGCTGCTGTACACATAAGCCCTCCCTGTATTTTTTAAGTTATAATAATATTCTGATATCTTTTTATAAAATAATACACTAATTATATCCTGTGGGCAATTATGACAAAATAAATTTTTTTAAGATGATGTGTATAAGTGTTGTTGATACATTTTTTAAGTAATAGTTTGGATGTAATAATAGTTATAACTATATTCGACATATTTTGACAAAAATAAAGAGTATTATTATTAAGCAACATAGGATTAGAACTTTTTGGAGAATATAATAAAAAGGATAATTATAATTATGTTAAAGAAAAAGGAAATACTGTAACCACATTTGACAGAGAATATACATGGAAATCTACGGATACAGGGAGTGAGACATTTTCAGTAAGAGTTAATATTCTGCGGGAAATATGTGGTGCGGATATGCTGATTGACCAGAGGAAAGGAAACAAGCCAGATGAAGAAAAATGAGAATGGGATATATTTTTTTGCAGCAGTAGGAGTGGCAATAGCTGTATTTGTGAGTGTCGGCATTATATTATTTAATTACTCAGTTAATGTAAAAAAAGAATTATATGAGACAAGTTCGAGAAATCTTAATGAAGTATATAAACAGGTGAGTGAGAAATTCCTTCAGATAACCGGGCAGCAGTGGAAACTGCTGGGTATGACTGGTGATTTTATAAATGAGGCTGATGGAAATGCAGGAGATATCAGATCTTTTCTGAATGAATGGAAGAATGAGTGGCATTATACAGAATTTTATTTTATAGATGATGACTGTAACTATTTATCATTGGCAGGCAGGAGGGGATATCTTGAACTTGGAAATACATGGGAGAGCCTTGTTATAAACAGGGAGAGTGTTATAGTTGATGGCTCAAATCCTGGCAGTGATGAAGTTATGTTTTTTGCCATACCTGTAGACCCGGCATATATTAATGGTTTTTCTTATAGTTCAATAGCTGTTTCATACAATACAGACAGTATTAACAGAGAATTGGGAATCAAGGCATTTGCTAAGGATACAAGCAGTTACATAGTATATGCTAATGGTGATATATTGTTGAAGTCAGAAGGAAGCATGGATACAGGGGGAAACATATTTTATTATCTGAAAAATGCGGATTTTTACGGAAAGTCGCTTGAGGGATTCATGCAGGGTGTTAAGGAGGGCGAGTCTGGTGAGATGGAATTTACATTGGATAACCGCCAGTATTATCTTGTGTATGTTCCTGTTGGTTTTGATAACTGGGGACTTATATCAATGGTTCCTGTAAGAATTGCAAATTCAAGCATTGTTGCAGTACAACAGAGAACAGTGTGGATGGCTATGCAGATAGGTGGATTGCTTCTTATAGTGGCTGTTGTTGTATTGTATACATACTACAGAAGATATATCAGTGAAAAGAATCACGAAATATCAAGGCGAGATATTTTATTTTCTATTATGGCAAAAAATCTTGATGATGTATATATTATGCTTTCATGGGGCGATTGGCGTAAACTTTATGTCAGCAGAAATATTGAGAGAGTTCTGGGAATAAAAAATGATGAATATTCAGAACTTACAGATGAGTTTAAGAAACTTGATAAGAAGGGGGAAATTCCGGATTGGAATGATATTACCGGACTAGATATAGGAGAATCTGTAGTCAATGAATACTGGATAAAGCCAGCTGATTCAAATGAGTACAGATTATTTAAACAGGGCTGTTATCATATGGATAAGGATGGGGATGATGTCCTTGTCGTAATTATTTCTGACAGAACCTATGAGCAGCAGATAAGAGGACATATGGAGGATGCACTTCATACAGCAGAAGCTGCAAATCTTGCTAAAAGCCAGTTTCTTGCTAATATGAGCCATGATATAAGGACACCAATGAATGCCATTGTGGGATTTTCGCAGTTATTATTAAGACATGAAAAGAACCCTGATAAAGTAAAAAAATATGCTGAGAAGATAGTGATATCAAGCCAGCACTTGTTAAACCTTATAAATGATGTTCTAGATATGAGTAAAATAGAATCAGGAAAGACTACTCTTAATTTAAGTGATGTAAATATTGCTGACATAGTTCAGGAAATAGATAACATTATAAGACCACAGGCAAAACAGAAAAAGCAGATATTTATAGTCAGATCAGATAATGTGGAATATGGCTGGATTAAAACAGATAAGCTGCGTTTAAACCAGATACTTCTGAATATTTTATCAAATGCCGTAAAATATACACCAGAGTATGGGATGATAACATTTGAAATAAGAGGAATGAATCATACAGGGAGTCAGTTTGCAAAGTATAAGTTTAAAATATCTGATAACGGAATAGGAATGAGCGATGGTTATATTAAAGAGATATTTAAGCCTTTTACAAGGGAAGATAATGATGTGACTGATAATGTACAGGGAACAGGACTTGGAATGGCTATAACAAAGAACCTTATTGACCTTATGGGAGGAACTATCAAGGTTAAAAGTAAGAAAGGTGAAGGAAGTACATTTGAAGTTACAATGGAATTCATGCTTCCTGATAAGAAAACAAATCTTCAGAGTGGTATAGGGTATACAGCTAATATGACACATGGAGATATTAAACAGAGCAGGGTGCTTGAGGGAAAGAAATTTCTTGTGGCAGAGGACAATATTATTAATGCGGAGATGATGAGAGAATTTTTAAATTCAGAGGGGGCATTATGTGACTGTGCAAAGGATGGAATGGCAGCTGTGAATGCATTTAGTCATTCGGTAAAAGGTCAGTATGACTTGATATTTATGGATGTCCAGATGCCTAATATGAATGGATATGAGGCAACAAAAGCCATAAGACAGCTCAAGCATCCTGATGCAAAGGATATACCGATTGTTGCAATGACAGCAGATGCATTTTCAAATGATGTAAAGGCAGCTTTTGATTCTGGAATGAATGCACATATATCAAAACCTGTTGATGCAGAACGCATAAGAAATGTGGCTGCAAATTTTACATAGATTTTACATAACTTACATAATACATTTTACAATGCTCATTTAGAATACACATGATATGTGAAATAGTCGTTTAAAAAGGAGCTTATGTAAAATGAATATTTTTGGTGTACTTACGATGGCAGGCGGACTGGCTTTGTTCTTATATGGAATGAATGTCATGGGAGATTCCTTAGCAAAGCTGTCAGGAGGTAAATTAGAACAGATACTTGAAAAGCTGACTTCTAAAAGAATTATGGCAGTACTGCTTGGTATGGCTGTAACAGCAGTTATACAGTCATCATCTGCAACTACGGTAATGGTTGTAGGCTTTGTTAATTCGGGTATTATGCAGCTTTCACAGGCTGTAGGTATTATTATGGGTGCCAATATTGGTACGACAGTGACTTCATGGATGTTATCACTTACAGGTATAAGCGGAGCAGGATGGATTAATCTTTTAAAGCCATCATCCTTCTCACCGGTGCTTGCTGTTATTGGTATAATTATGACTATGACCTGTAAGGATAATTCTAAGAAAAAGGATATAGGTAATATTCTTCTTGGATTTGCAATTCTTATGTTCGGTATGGAAACTATGAGTGGCGCAGTTGCACCGCTGGCTGACAATGAGAAGTTTACGGGTATGCTTACACTGTTTTCTAATCCGTTATTCGGACTTCTTGCAGGTACAGTGCTTACAGCAGTTATACAGTCATCATCTGCGTCGGTTGGTATACTGCAGGCATTATGTGTAACAGGTGCGGTTAACTATGCAACAGCAATTCCTATTATTATGGGACAGAATATAGGTACATGTGTAACAGCACTTATATCTTCTGTAGGTGCAAAGAAGAATGCCAAGAGAGCATCAATGATACACCTTTATTTTAACATGATTGGTACAGTTATATTTATGGTTATATTTTACAGCCTGAATATGTTTGTTCATTTTGAATTCTTATCAACACCGGCAAATGCAGCAGGAATAGCAGTGATTCACAGTCTCTTTAATATTGGATGTGTAATTATACTTTTCCCATTTTCTAATCTGCTTGTGAAGCTTGCAACTCTTTCTATTCCTGATGGAAAACATGAGGAAGTTATTCAGACAGGTGTGGCAGCAGATCTTGCAGCACTTGATGAAAGATTCTTAGAGACACCGGCAGTTGCGATGGAGTTATGCAGAAATACGGCTGTGAAGATGGCACATCTGTCACAGAAAGCGTTAAATAAGGCACTTGACATTATTAATAATTATTCAGATGCTGCATATGATGAGGTTGTGGCAATGGAAGAAGATGTCGATAAGTATGAGGATAAGCTGGGTTCATATCTTGTAAAGGTTGGTAACTGCGATTTATCAAGGCATGATAATCATACATTTTCAATACTTCTTCACTGCATGAGTGATTTTGAAAGAATATCTGACCATGCGATTAATATTGCAAAATCTGCAAAAGGGATGAACAGCAAGGAGTCATCTTTTTCACAGAATGCAAGAAAAGAACTTGAAACATTTGCAAAAGCGGTACATGATATAGTTAGTAACACAGTACAGGTTTTTGAAAATCAGGATATTGAGGCAGCAAAGCATATTGAGCCGTTAGAACAGGTTATTGACGGTCTGAACTTAGAAATTAAGCAGCGTCATATCAACAGATTAAGAAAAGGCAGATGTACAATTGAGACAGGACTTATACTCGAAGATATTATGACGAATTTTGAGAGAGTATCAGACCATTGCTCTAATATTGCTGTATGTATGATTGAAGTAAGAGATAATGGTTTTGAAACACATGGATATCTGGAGCATCTTACTAATGAGGATAATCCTCAGTTTGCAAAAGAATGCAGACAGTATTATAAACAGTATCAGCTTCCGGAATTAAAGAAGGCTGACTAGAACAGGAGATGAGAATATGGCTCTTATATATATAGTTGAGGATGATGAAAGTATAAGGGAAATAGAGACAATTGCACTTAAGAACAGTGGACATATGGTAGGTGCATTTGGAAGTTCCAAAGAGTTCTTTAAGAAGCTTGATGAGATTCTTCCGGATCTTGTATTGCTTGATGTGATGCTTCCTGATGAAAGTGGTTATGACATCATTAAGAAGTTAAGATTGAATTCTGCAACTAAGAGACTGCCGGTTATTATGGTAACGGCAAAGTCTACAGAGCTTGATATGATAAAGGGACTTGAGGATGGTGCTGACGATTATATTAAGAAGCCGTTTTCTGTAATGGAGCTTATTACAAGAGTTAAAGCACTTCTTAGAAGAACAGAAACAGACGAGGCAGGCGTGCTGGATGTAGGAGAGATTGAACTTAATCATGAAAGGCATGCGGTTACGGTTTCAGGAAAGCAGGTTGAACTTACATATAAAGAATATGAATTGTTAAGATATCTTATGGCTAACAAGAATATAGTGCTTTCAAGAGATTCTATTGTACTTAAGGTGTGGGGAACAGAATTTGAAGGTGAGTCAAGAACTGTGGATATGCATATTAAGACTTTAAGACAGAAGTTGGGTGATGCAGGCTCGCGTATAAGAACCGTGCGTAATGTAGGATATGTTATTGAGTAGCCTGGTATAATTAACAGACAGAACAGGTGGGATATATGAAGCAGAAGATTAATTTAAGGCTTATTGGAATAGCAGTTATAGCAGTTCTTGCTACAGCTATCGGAATAACTTTTATATATTATGGGTTGTTTAAGAAACAGGTCCAGGCAGGATTGAGAACTAATGCAGAAGTACTCATGGAAACCGGAGTTTTTGAAAAGTCATCGCAATATGCAGATGTAAAGCTCCCAATTAATAATCTCAGGGTTACCTGGATAGATTCAGATGGTGTGGTGCTTTTTGATAATGATAATGATATTAATGTAATGCCCAATCACAAAGACAGACCTGAGGTACAGGATGCATTTCATACCGGACATGGCCAGTGCGTAAGAAATTCTGACACGATGGATATGAATACATTTTATTATGCTTTAAAACAGAGGGATGGGACTGTTATAAGAGTATCCTGTGATGCAAGCAGTATGTTAAGTGTGTTTGGTAATGTATTTCCGGCTGTAACAGGAATACTTGCAGTGATTATAGTAGTGTGTATTGTTCTTTCACGATTACTTACAAGGACACTTATTGAGCCTATTGAGAGAATGGCTAAGAATATAGATTCCGTACAGGAGAAGCCTGTATATAAAGAAATAGCACCTTTTGCAGAGAAAATCAGGACACAGCATGAGAATATTCTTGCTGCTGCAAGAAGCAGACAGGATTTTACAGCAAATGTATCGCATGAATTAAAGACTCCTCTTACCGCAATCTCAGGCTATGCAGAGCTTATTGAGAATGAGATGGTAAGCCATGAACAGGGGATACATTTTGCACATGAGATTAAGCGTAATTCAGAAAGATTATTATCATTAATTAATGATATTATAAGGCTTTCAGAATTAGACCACAGTGAAATGCCAAGACAGTATGAGAATTTTGATTTGTATGAGTTTGTTAAGGATTGTGCAGAGTCTCTGCAGGTTAATGCACAGAAACAGGGAATACATTTTACGTATAGAGGTTCAGCCTGCATGATACGCGGCAATAAGGATATGATAAGAGAGCTTATTGATAATCTTGTACAGAATGCAATAAGATATAATAAAGAAGGCGGACATGTGGAAGTGTTTGCGGGAATGGTAGATGGGAAGCCAAGGCTAGAGGTAACTGATGATGGAATAGGAATTCCTAAGGATCAGCAGGACAGGGTGTTTGAAAGATTTTACAGAGTTGACAAGAGCCGATCAAAGGAAACTGGTGGAACAGGACTCGGTCTTGCTATTGTAAAGCATATTGTTGAACTTCATGATGCAAGAATTTATCTTGACAGTGAAATTAATAAGGGAACTGTAATACGGATTGAATTCTGAAAAAATGGATGATATACAGCTTATAAAATTGTATATCATCCATTTTTTCTTTTACAAGTGGATTGAATTGTTATATTATTAATAGATGATGAATATAATATTTTTATGAGGAAAATTATGAAGAATAGGAATATAAAGATAAAACGTACGCCGGTTATTGTATTGGTAGGAATAGTTTTAGTGTTGGTACTGGTTATTGTTCTGATGATATCATTTAATAAATCTGATGATAAGAATGAGCAATCTGCTGATGTTAATGTCAGTAAAATTAATTTAAAGCCATCACAGGAGCAGGATGAGTATATATCAAAGGAAGAGACATCGGTTGAGATTCTCTTTGAAAATACTGCTATTCCTGTAGGAACAAGCCTTAAAGTTACTGCAATAGTATCTCCGGATGACAATGAGAAATCACTTATATGGACAAGCAGTAATGAAGAAGTCTTTTCTGTTGATAAAGACGGGCTGGTGACTGTAAATGGTGTTGGAACTGCAACGCTTACAGCGACTGTTGGAAGTGTATCAGATGCTGTGGTTATAGAGGGAATCTCAAATGTTTCCAAGGGATCTGATAATGGGTTCATTGTGTATACAGGAAATAACCATTACACAGGCAGCAATTCATCCGGAAGTACGTCTGGACAGGCAGGTCAAGGAACATCTGGAAGTCAGAGTCAGCAAGGAAGCAGCAAAACAGGTAGTGGAAGCACAGATAGTAATCAGACATCTGGCAATTCATCAGAAAATAATCAGCCGGATACAGACAGGACAGATAGCAGTGAGAACGATGGCAGCCAATCAGGTCAAAATGATAATGATAATCAGGGCAATGCTCAGGGAAATAATGATTTAGAAAACAGCCAGAATAATTCCAGTAATGGAGGCAATTCAGGTGATATAGGTGATATACTTTCAGACAGAGGGTTTGAACAGACTGCATCAAATGTATATGTATGCAGGGAAGATGGAGTATATTATGGAGAAATTATCACTCAGAGCAATGTTACAATTATATATATAAAGCAGAGAAATGCTGCATTTGATTCAAGAATACAGAGTGTGGTTGAAAATCTTCTGCCGGGTAATTCTTCCTATGTATGGAACAGTTATATATCAGCTTCAACAGATAGAACATTTACAGTAGATAATAGAATGGTACGAATTGTTGTTGCAACTGGTGGCGGCCACTCTCAAATTGTAATATACAATTAAGAGAAAATATGTTATATTTAATCATATGTAATTAAAAACATTAATTTGGTGAGGTGAAACAATTGCTTAATGAAAATAAAATTAAGATGATGACCAAAATGGCAATATATGAAAAGAATGAAGGAAAAAGCATGTTAAAAACAGCCAAGTACTTTAAGGGTGATTACATAGCTTTTGGAATTCTTAAAACTGTTATTGCAACAACTTTTGCAGGAATAATACTGTTAACTATGTATTTTTTGTGTAATGCGGAAGGATTAATACAGCAGATAAATAATCTGGATTATGTTGGGCTTGCCAAGAAAATATCTTTATACTATGTGTTAATGCTTATAGTATTCTGTGTTATTTCTGGAATTGTGTATTATTACAGATATGAACATACAAGAAAGGGACTTAAGAGATATTTTTCAAGGCTTAATAAGCTGGAAAGATTTTATACAGGACAGAAAAAGAAATAATTAGTGGGAGGCTTCAATGGCATTTTTATTAGAATTCAAGGAGAAATTTAAAATATTTTATAACAAATACAATACATATATTGTACCAGCTGCAAGATTTATTATTGCGCTTATATCATTTTTGCTGATTAATGCAAGCATTGGTTATATGGACAAGTTAAAGAATCCATTATTTGCAATATTACTTTCTGTTGTATGTGCATTTTTACCAGGTGGTTTTACACTTGTAATACTTTCAGTGTTTATGCTGTTTCATCTGTATGCAATATCAGCAGAGTTTGCGTTGCTTACATTATGCATAGTATTGCTTATGTACCTTTTGTATTTCAGATTTGCACCAAAGACAGCTTATATACTTATTATTACAGCTATTCTTTGCTGGATGAAGATTCCATTTGCAGTACCTGTTGTTATTGGCCTTTGTTCATCAGCACTTTCTATTATTCCAGTTGGATTTGGAATAATAATTTATTATATAATAAGAACAGCAAGTGATTATGAGGCAGCAATTTCTAATCAGTCACTTACAGACAGCATGAAGCAGATAACTTATCTTGTAGAAAGCCTTCTTAAGAATAAGCAGATGCTTGTAATGGTAATAGCAGCAGTAATAACAATTCTTGTTGTTTATATCATAAGAAGACAGAAGATTAATCATGCATGGGAAATTGCTGTTGTTGCAGGCAGTGTTACAGAATTCCTTATGCTTGTTGTGCTTCAGGTTGCACTTAAATCAGATTTCAGCATTATCCTTATGATACTTGGTGTTATTCTTGGTGCTGCTGTTGCATATGTATGCAATGTTGTGTTCTTTGCACTGGACTACAAGAGAACAGAATATGTACAGTATGAAGATGATGAATATTATTATTATGTCAAAGCTGTACCTAAGCTTAATGTGGCAAGTGAAGATGTAAGAATTAAGCACATTAATGCAAAGAAAACAAAGAAAACTTCAGATATAAGAGATATGAAGAAACCATCTTCACATAAGACAGAATCAGGATATCAGGCAGCATCAGCTGAAGAAGAGGATGATATTCTTTTCTATGATAATGATGATAAGTAAAATGATATTATTGTAAAATTATAAAATGGAGGCGGTAGAGTGAATAATTTTATACAGGATTATCTGGTTAAATTATATATTCCACATATTACGTGGACTGATATTATAGAAATTGTCATAATTGCCTTCGTTTTATATAATGTAATGGTCTGGATTAAGAATACTAAAGCATGGGTTCTGCTAAGAGGAATTATAGTTGTTGCTATATTTGCCATGATAGCATATCTTCTTAATCTTAAGACTATTTTATGGATTGCCGGCAAAACGATTAGTGTTGGTATTATTGCACTTGTTATTATTTTCCAGCCAGAATTAAGACGGGCTCTGGAACAGCTCGGAAGAAAGAAAATTGTGTTTGGCTTGTTCAGGTTTAGTGATGGAAAAGACAAGGGTGAAAGATTCAGCAGTAAGACGGCAGAAGAAATAGTAAGAGCCTGCTATGAAATGGGTGCTGCATATACTGGAGCACTGATTGTAATAGAACAGGATATGGTACTTGAAGAGTATGAAAAAACCGGAATAGCTGTAGATGGTATAGTTACAAGCCAGTTATTGATTAATATATTTGAACATAACACACCATTGCATGATGGTGCTGTTATTGTAAGAGGTGACAGGGTTGTAGCCGCAACATGTTATCTGCCGCTTTCAGATAACAGCAGTCTCAATAAATCACTTGGAACAAGACACAGAGCTGGTGTAGGAATAAGTGAAGTGACAGACAGCATGACTATAATTGTATCGGAGGAAACAGGTAAGGTTTCAGTTGCAGTAGGTGGAGAACTGATTCATGATATTGATGCAGATTCTTTGAGAAATAAACTGGAATATCTTCGCAGGAGAACAATAGATGTGAAGTCATTCAAGATATGGAGAGGAAGGCTGAAGCATGAAGGAAAAGATATTTAAGAATCTGAGTCTAAAGATATTATCAGTTGTGTTTGCAGTGGTTTTATGGACAATAATAGTTAATATATATGATCCTACTACAAGCTACACATTCAGTAATGTATCAGTACAGCTTATTAACACAGAAAGTCTTACAGATAAAAATTATAGTTATGAGATTGTTGATGGTGGTAAAATATCTGTATATGTCAGCGGTCCTAAGAGCGTTGTAACTAATATTAAAGCAAGCGATATTGTGGCAACTGCTGATTTAAGCAAGATTAGTGCATTTGCAGATTATGTAGATATACATGTTTCTGTTGTTCGGAATGGGCAGACACTTAATAATGTTGAAGCTGCGCCAAAAACATCTGCGGTTAGATTAAGCATTGAAAACCGGGCTACCAAAACTATCAATGTAAATACTGAGGTGACAGGAAAACCTGGGGATGGATATGCATTAGTAAAACAGACTCTTAATCCAACATCAATTAAAGTGACAGGTCCATCTTCAATTATTGATACAATAGACCATGCAGGTATAACTTTTGATGTAACCGGCGCAACGGATGAGGTTCATGGAGATGCTGATATACATTTGTATGATGAAGAAGAAAACGAGATAAAAGATGTATCGGTTGATTTATCGCAGTCATCAGTAAGCTATACGGCACAGGTAGTAAGAATAAAAACAGTTGCTGTTGAGGCTGGATATTCAGGAACGCCTAAGGATGGATATACTATCTCATCTGTAACTTTAAACCAGAATTATGTACAGGTATATGGAGATGAAAATGCTCTTAATAATCTTGAAAAGATAGTAATACCATCTAATAATATTAATGTGGATGAACTTGATAAAGACAGAATATATAAGTTCTCTCTTGAAAATTATATTGATAAGTCATTACACATACTTAAAAATTCGAGGGTTGAGGTTACTGTTAAGGTTGGAACTACTACAACAAAGAGTATAACACTTAATACATCTGATATCAGGGTGAACGGATTAGATACAAGTATGACATATGGCTTTGCAGATAAAACTTACAATATAGAGATAGAGGGAAACACAGATTTGGTGTCAACAATTGATACATCCAAGATTAGTGTTAGTGCGGATTTATCCACATATAAATCATCAGGTACTGTTGATATTAAATTATCAGTCAGTTTGCCTGAGGGGATTTCTTTGAAAAATGATGTAACAGTTAAAGCAGAGTTAAAAAATAATAATACTGAAACAAGTTCAAGTGAGGCTACAACGGCTACTACAAAAACAACAGAGAGGTGATTCATATGGTAAGTGAAAAAATACTAGTTGGAAGTGCATTAGGAATACATCTTCGACCTGCCGGAGCAATGTGTGATACAGCAGTTAAATTTGATTCACACATAACATTTACATTTAAGAATAAGGTTGTTAACGCAAAAAGTGTTATATCTATTCTTGCGTCAGGCGTTGGCTGTGGCGATGAGATAACTCTTATGGCAGAGGGACCTGATGAAGAAGAAGCATTGAAAGCAGTTTCTGAAAGCTTTAGAAAAGCTTTACAGGACTAATATAAATTAAGAAAAGAGGTAAAGGGTATGGGTTATATGGAAACTTACAAAGCGTGGTGTGAGAATGAATATTTTGATGAAGCAACACGTGCAGAACTCAAATCAATCGCAGGAGATGAGAAAGAGATTGAAGACAGATTCTATAAGGATCTTGAGTTCGGAACAGGCGGACTTAGAGGCGTTATTGGCAATGGTACTAATAGAATGAATGTATACATTGTAAGAAAAGCAACTCAGGGCTTAGCTAATTTTATCATTAAGGAAGGAACACAGGATAAGGGTGTTGCAATTTCACATGATAACAGAAGAATGTCAAGAAAATTTGCAGAAGAGGCTGCTCTTTGCCTTGCAGCTAATGGTATTAAGGTATACATATTCCCTTCATTAAGACCAACACCAGAGCTTTCATTTGCAGTAAGAGAGCTCCACTGTACAGCAGGTATTATGGTTACAGCAAGCCACAATCCACCTGAATATAACGGATATAAGGTATACTGGGATGACGGATGCCAGATAACAGCACCAAAGGATACACAGATTATCAATGAAGTAAAGGCTGTTACAGACTTTAATGATGTTAAGACAATTGATGAAGAAGAGGCAAGAGTAAGAGGTCTTTACAATATTATCGGATATGATATGGATGATGCATTTATTGCAGCATTAAAGAAGCAGAGTCTTAACGGAGAAATCATTAAGCAGGTTGCTGATGATATTAAGATTGTATACTCACCATTCAATGGTACAGGTAATGTTCCTGTAAGAAGAATTTTAAGAGAATTAGGCTTTAAGAATGTATATGTTGTTCCAGAACAGGAGAAACCAGATCCTGAATTTACAACACTTGAGTATCCTAATCCGGAAGATCCTAAGGCATTTACATATGCATTGAGACTTGCCAAGGAAGTTGATGCAGATATTATTCTTGCAACTGATCCTGATGCTGACAGACTTGGTGTATATTCTAAGGATACTAAGTCAGGTGAGTACAAGTCATTTACAGGTAATATGTCTGGTATGCTTATTGCAGAATATCTTCTTTCACAGAGAAAGGAGAAAGGACTTCTTCATGAGAATGGTGCATTTGTAAAGACAATCGTATCTACTAACTTAGCAGACCTTATTGCTAAGGAATATAACTTAAAGCTTATTGAAGTACTTACAGGATTTAAGTATATCGGTGAGCAGATTAAGTTCTTTGAACAGAATAATTCATATGAATATGAATTTGGTTTTGAGGAAAGCTATGGATGCTTAGTTGGAACACATGCAAGAGATAAGGATGCTATCGTAGCTGTTATGGCATTATGTGAAGCAGCAGCTTACTATAAGTCTAAGGGCATTACTTTATGGGATCAGATGATTAACATTTTTGATAAGTACGGCTACTTCAAGGAAGGACAGAAGGCTGTAACTATGAAGGGCGCAGAAGGTGCTGTCCAGATTGCTAAGATGATGGATGATTTAAGAAATAATCCACCTAAGAAGTTCGGAGCATGGGATGTTGTAGAGTTCAGGGATTACAAGAAGGATGAGTGTACAGTTATTGCTACAGGCGAGAAGAAGCCAACAGGACTTCCAGAATCTAATGTACTTTACTTTGAACTTAATGATCATGCATGGTGCTGTGCAAGACCTTCAGGAACAGAGCCTAAGATTAAGTTCTACATGGGCGTTAAGGGAACAGGTCTTGAAGACGCTGACAAGAAGCTTGAAGAACTTACTAAGGCTGTATCAGATGCAGTAGGACTTTAATCAGTTCAAATTTAATTAACAACTAAAACACAATATGAACACATTTCGTTGTTATATTACATGTATTGACAGTGAGATGTGTTCATTTGTTATGTATGGAATCTTCATTGTCATAATACAATGGTAAAAGGAGAGAATGATTATGTATAACGACAATAATGAGAATGATTCACAGTACCGTTACAGTGGCAGTGATATACCATATAACAATACTAATAACAGCAGTACAATTAATAACAATAACAACAATACAACTAACAGTGGCTATAATAACAGCAGTGCATTTTCAAGTACACCATATCAGGAGACTAAGCCTAAAAAGCACAAGAAAGGCTTTGCAAAGAAGGCTGTAAGTTTAGTTCTTTCAGCAGTACTTTTTGGCGCAATAGCCGGTTCGGTTATGTTTGGCGTTAATTATGCAGGCGGAAAGATTGCTGGCAGTAATAAGTCTGATGCTACAGGTGTTAATATACCAACAGTAAGTAATAATATTTCTAATGTTGCTAAGACAGATTCTTCGCTTACAGAAGATACTAATCTTTCAGCATCAGATAAGATGGATGTAGAGGCGGTTGCTACAGCAGCCCTTCCTGCAATGGTTCAGCTCAATGGTACAACAACAGTTAAAAATTCAAGTTATTTTGGATATGGACAGAGCTATGAAGCAACATCAAGTGGTACGGGTATTATTGTAGGCAAGAGTGATACTGAATTACTTATTGTAACTAATGCACATGTTGTTGATAATATTGATAATCTTAAATGCGTATTCTCTGATGGCACAAGTGCAAGCTGTTCTGTTAAGGGTTCTAAGTCAGATCAGGATATTGCGGTAGCCGCAGTATCATTAAGTGATATTTCATCTGATACAGCGTCTAATATTGCAATTGCAGAGCTTGAGGATTCATCAGATATTAATGTAGGACAGCAGGTTGTTGCCATTGGTAATGCATTAGGTGAAGGCCAGTCAGTTACAACCGGTATAATTAGTGCAAAGGACCGTTCAATTACAGTCAACAATGTAACATTTACAGGACTTCTTATGACAGATGCAGCGATTAACTCTGGTAACAGTGGTGGAGCTCTTCTTAATTCAGAAGGAAAGGTTATCGCTATTAACTTTGCAAAAACAAGCAGTGATGGTGTAGAAGGTATGGCTTATTCAATTCCTGTCTCTAATGTTAAGGATATTATCGATTCATTAATGACTAAGCAGACAAGAAACAAGGTTTCATCAGATAAGGCAGCATACCTTGGAATTGCAGCAGTAGATATTACAAGTAATTATGCATCATATTATGGATACCCTGTAGGTATTCTTATAAGAACTGTAGCTGATGATTCAGCAGCAGACAAGGCAGGATTAGAGACATATGACATAATTGTCGGATTTGATGACCAGACAGTTACTACTATGTCAGGACTTACTAACATGCTTCAGTACTATGAGGCAGGTGAAAAGGTAACTATAGATTATTATCATATGGAAGGAAGCGAATACGTTCTTAAGAGCACAGAGGTAACACTTGGTTCTAAGAAGGCATCTTAAGGATATATTCCAAATAGATATTTATGGATAATACCAATGAGAATATAACAGAGGATAAGAATATTAATAACAATAATAACTCTGATGAATATGAGAAGATATGTTTTGTGTGCAGAAGACCGGAATCAAGAGCCGGCAAGATGATTGTTATGCCTAATAACATATATATCTGTCAGGACTGTATGCAGAGAACATTTGACTCAATTAACAGCAGCGGTATCAATTATGAAGATATGATGAAAATGTCAAACATGCCTGGAATGGGCATGTTTGGCAATTTTGGCGCTATGGATTCAGATCCGGTTCCTGAAAAGCAGAAGCTTAAGAAAAAGAAAGAGGATAAGAAGGAATTTCCTGCTCTTGACATTTCAAAGCTGCCTGCTCCACATGAGATTAAGAGAAAGTTAGATGAATATGTTATCGGTCAGGATTATGCCAAGAAGGTAATGTCTGTTGCTGTATATAATCATTATAAGAGAGTATCGGCAGATGATAGAATGCTTGGTGATGTTGAGATTGAGAAATCCAACATGCTTATGATTGGACCTACAGGAAGCGGTAAGACATATCTTGTTAAGACACTTGCGAGAATATTACAGGTGCCTCTTGCTATTACAGATGCAACAACACTTACTGAGGCAGGATATATCGGCGATGATATAGAGTCAGTTGTTTCTAAGCTTTTACTTGCAGCAGATAACGATGTTGAGAAAGCTGAACACGGAATTATATTTATTGATGAGATAGATAAGATTGCCAAGAAGAAAGAGACAAGAAGCAGGGATGTAAGCGGTGAATCAGTACAGCAGGGAATGTTAAAGCTGTTAGAAGGCAGCGAGATTGAAGTTCCAGTTGGTGCAACAAGTAAAAATGCTATGGTTCCGCAGGTAACTGTTAATACCAAGAATATTCTTTTTATCTGCGGCGGTGCATTCCCAGATCTTGAAGAGATTATTAAATTCAGACTTAATAAGTCATCTTCGATGGGATTTAATGCAGATCTTAAAGATAAGTATGATGATGAGAAGAATATCATGTCATATGTAACAGTTGATGATCTGAGAGAATATGGAATGATTCCTGAATTCTTAGGAAGACTTCCAATTATTTATTCACTTGACAGATTAGACGAGGATATGCTTGTTAATATTCTTAAAGAGCCTAAGAATGCAATATTAAAGCAGTATCAGAAGCTGTTAGAGCTTGATGAGGTGAAGCTTGAATTCACTGACGACGCGTTAAGAAGCATAGCAAGAAAGGCTATGGAAAAGGATACAGGTGCAAGGGCGCTCCGTTCAATTATTGAAGATTTTATGCTTGATATAATGTATGAGATACCTAAAGACAGCAATATTGGTTCAGTGACAATAACTGAAGATGTTGTTGAGAAGAAGGGTGCTCCGTTAATAACTATGAGAGCATAGAATTTAGCAGAATAATGCATAACATTTTCGAATACATATAGCATGTACTTATTATTGCTTTATGTTAAGGAGATGTTATGGCATGTGATTATGATATAACAAAGGAAAATATATACGATTATATAATCGAAGATACCCCAGGGGCTAAAGAAGCAATAGAGGCACTTTCAGGGATATGTTCACAGAGAGCTGATTCACAATGGATAATAGCTCATGGGGAACTGCCTGATAACCGCCAGCTTAATATAAGCTCGCTGGGGTATTTTACTATTCCAAAGTTATATGGGCTTATGGAAGGCGATGCAGATATAAGTGCGCTTGATGAAATAGGAGCTTTACGGGTACTTGGACAGGATAATCTGAAGGCAGACGGGAGTAATGTTCTTATAGGGTATGTGGATACCGGAATAGATTATCTTAATGATGTTTTCAAGGACAGACTTGGAAATACAAGGATTCAGGCTATATGGGATCAGACAGATAAAACGGGTGCTGATGCTGCAAAAACATATGCACATTTTGGCAGAGTATATGAAAAGGATGAAATAGACAGGGCAATAGAGGCTGACAATAATGGAGAAAATCCATATTCTTATGTTGCACAAAAAGATACGTCAGGACATGGAACGCTGATTGCTTCAATATCAGCAGGTTCATATGCTGACGGATATGTTGGCGTTGCACCAGGAGCAGAACTTTTAGTGGTTAAATTAAAACAAAGTAAACAGTATCTGAGAGATTTTTTTCTGATAAAGGATGACGTTCCAGCTTTTGAGGAAAGTGATATTATGCTGGCTTTAAGATTTCTTGAAGATTACGCTATACGTCTTGAAAAACCTTTGATAATAATATTTGGTCTGGGAAGTGCTAATGGTTCAAGAACAGGCGCGTCACCTCTGGCAGAAATGATGGAGAGTCTTACTAAAAAACCCAATATATCAGTTATAACATGTATGGGAAATGAAGCCAATAATAAATGTCATTATAAAGGGACAGTAATGTCAGCCCTGGTACCTGATATTATGGAAGTTAATGTTGATGGAACAGGAAAGGGCTTTACGATGGAAATATGGGCGGAGAGTCTTGATATACTATCAGTATCGATTGAATCACCGTCAGGGGAATATGTTCCAAGAATACCGGCAAGAATGGGCACGAGCATGGAGTATACATTTCTTTATGAGGGAAGTACAGTCACAGTAGACTATCAGATAACTGAAAATGTGGCTGGAATGGAGGTTATATTCATAAGACTTAAAACACCAGTTGAGGGTACATGGAAATTCTATATATATAGTCTCACTAATATAAAAGGAAGCTATAATGCATGGCTTCCATTAAAGCAGTTTTCCGGACAGGATATATATTTTTTAAAATCCGACCCGGATACAACACTTACAGTTCCAGCGGCAGCTGACGGTGTTATAAGTGTAGGAGCATATAATCATTATACAGGGGCTGCTTATTATGAAAGTGGGCGTGGATATAGCGCTGACGGAAGGATTAAACCTGATTTTGTTGCACCGGGTGCGGGGGTATATGGAATTGCTCCATCTGGAGGCGTTAAGGTTACTGGAACAAGCTATGCAGCGGCTTATGCCGGGGGCTGTGTTGCGCTTTTATATTCATATCAGGTAAATGTAAAAAATACTCAGATGATTAATCATAACGATATTAAAGCACAGCTTATAAGAGGTGCAGTACGCTCAGAATATATGGTATATCCTAACCCTGTATCTGGTTATGGAAAACTGAATATATATACAACATTTAACATGATGAGAATATCTTAGGTTGAAATCACTGGTGTTATATGCTAAATTGTTCGTACATGACGAAAAGAGGAGATAGAGAAGTATGAAATATAAGGCATTGGCACTGGATTTGGACGGAACATTAACTAATAGAGAGAAGAAAGTTCCAGCGGGCAACAAAGAAGCGATTGCGAAAGTAATAGATGCAGGCGTTAAGGTTATTCTTGCATCAGGAAGACCGCTTTTTGGAATAACACCAATAGCCAGAGAGCTTGAGCTTGACAAGAAAGGCGGTTATATACTGGCATATAATGGCGGCTGTATAGTTGACTGCAAGACGGGAAAGCAGATGTCTGCGACAATAATGCCACAGGACTGTATAGCAGATATATGCAGTCTTGCAAGAGCCAACGGTGTGTATGCTCTGACATATGCTGATACGCAGATAGCTGCTGAGAGTGATTCTGATGAATATGTAAAGAAAGAAGCGGTATGTAACGGCACCACAATCAAAAAAGTAGATGACTTACAGAAATTTGTGGATTATCCGGTAGAGAAATTTCTTGTGGTTGGGGAACATGAAAAACTTCTGCCTGTGCAGAAGGCGCTGTTAGATAAGCATGAGGGAGTAATAAATGCGTTCTTTTCGGAAAGCTATTTTTTAGAGGTGGTTCCGGCAGGAGTTGCCAAAGATGCTTCGTTAGAAAAACTTCTGAAAATGCTTGATATAACAAGCGAAGAACTTGCTGCATGTGGTGATGGAATGAATGATATTCCAATGTTAAAGTATGCGGGGCTTGCGGCTGTTATGGAAAATGCTTATCCGGAAGTGAAAAAATATGCAGATGTCAATGCTCCATCTAATAACGATTGTGGAGTGGCATATGTAATAGATAATTATATTTTGTAAAAAATCCCCCTGGTAGTACATATTACTACCGGGGGATTGTCTTTTAATTGTTTGACTGATTCTGGCTTTCAACATATTCGTCAACATCGAATACTTCACCATTCTGTATCATGCTCATAAGTTTAATAGCAGTATTAATACTGTCTGCATAAGGATATACAACAGAAGCACCTCTGAGACCTGTTATTTCAAGGTAAGCAGCAGACTGTCCTGCAGGAGGCTCGGTTGTACCATTAATACTGTATGTCTGTATATTCCATGATTTGCTGTCACTTAACTGCATCTTTACAATATCAGATATTGTAGAAGTAGGGATATTAGTAAGGAACATATCACTGACAGCATCAAGAACAGCGGAATACTTAGTAAGTATTGCTGGTGATGTTGCTTTCTGTAAAATTGCCTTTATAGCAGCAGTCTGATTACGTCCTCTCTGGAAATCTCCGGCAAGGAATGCGTGTCTTTCTCTTGAGAATGCAACCGCCATCTCTCCATCACATTCATTCTCTCCCTTTACAAAATGATATGGTATAGGAGAAGCATCCTGACCACATGTAAATTCTATTTCAGAATCAATAGTAATTCCACCAAGGGCATCAACTACAGCAACACATCCAGAGAAATTAATCTTAACATAGTAATCAATATTTACACCATATAAATCTTCAAGTGTTTCCATAGAGGCTTCTACACCATAATTACCGGCATGGGTAAGTTTATCATAACCCTTTCTTCCATCAGGACCTGTAATCTTGATATATGAATCTCTTGGAGTGGTTACAAGAAGAATCTGCCTTGTTTCCGGATTAACAACAGCAAGAATATTAACATCACTAAGACCGCGGTCTGAAAGCTCTGAATCGGCACCGTCGTCACTGGAAATACCGGATACATATATTACAAAAGGATCTTTTTTAACATTAACAGTTGATTTCTGCGTCTGGACTAATTTCTTATATTCATATTTTTTAATGATTTTAATCTGGTCTGCAAAATCTTCGTACTGGGTAGAAATAACGCCGATCATGGAATCGTTCATTACAAGAACCTGAACATCTTTATTGGTGTAAAATGCATCAACTAAATCATCCCATGATTTATATTCAGTCATCTCAATATCATTCCTGTTAATGTCAGATTTCAGTGAGTTAAATGCTGTCTTTACATTTTCATTACTTGCAGAAGAATTATAAGCAAACTTATAATTGGCTATATCATTAATTGAATTAGCCTTATCTGTAGAAAGAACACAAATATCAACTACATCAGTGTTGATTTCGGGAATATTCAGCTTGGTAAGAACGGAATCTAATTTAGCTGATACAAGGTATATAAATAAGATTACTCCCGATAATATAACAGACAGAATCTTTCCTATAATATGTGCTTTAGTAAACTGTGATGTGAAATTGTATAAAAATATCAATATTAAAAATGCATTAACCGCAATAAGATATTTTAAAGGTAATATATCAAGTTTAAATATATTAAACATTAAAAGCACAGTGAAAACCAACTGGACTAATATAAGAATTAAACCTATAAGTGTTCCCCAGCCTCTTCTTTTCCGGCGTCTCTCTTTTTTAGATAAAGTCTCTTTCTTCTTAAAAAGATACTTCATATCGCCTTTACTTCGTGAAAAAAAATTAGACATAGTAAGCTCCTTAATCTTTTTAGGATTTAAAAAATAACAGATATATTCTACCATGAAATCAGCTAAAAGTAAAACTTAATTATCTTAAGTCTGTAAAACAACATACTTTAAGAATAGGCTAATTTTAATTAATATTATTACAAATAACTTAAAGTTAATAGGCAAATACTATAAAAAACTTGCGGAAATTAATCAAAACGCATATAATAACGTCTATATTGATGTACAGCAATGTACAATCTTAAATAATAATTCAAAGGAGTGTTTTAAGGTTATGGGGTATGTTGATGAAGTATTAGACATCGTGTCTAAGAAGAATGCAGATCAGCCTGAATTCTTACAGGCAGTTACAGAGGTTCTTGAGTCTTTAAGACCAGTTGTTGATGCTAACGAGGAAGTTTACAGAAAGAACGCTATTCTTGAAAGAATTACAGAGCCAGATCGTCAGATTATGTTCAGAGTTCCTTGGGTAGATGACAAGGGACAGGTACAGGTAAACAGAGGTTTCCGTGTACAGTTCAATAACGCTATTGGACCATATAAGGGTGGTTTAAGATTACATCCTTCAGTAAACTTAGGTATTATCAAGTTCTTAGGTTTCGAACAGGTATTCAAGAACTCACTTACAACTCTTCCAATCGGTGGTGGTAAGGGTGGTTCTGATTTTGATCCTAAGGGCAAGTCAGACAGAGAAATCATGGCATTCTGCCAGAGCTTTATGACAGAACTTTCTAAATATATCGGCGCTGATGTTGATGTTCCAGCTGGTGATATCGGAACAGGCGCAAGAGAGATCGGTTTCATGTTCGGTCAGTACAAGAGAATCCGTGGTATGTTCGAAGGCGTACTTACAGGTAAGGGACTTACATATGGTGGATCACTTGCAAGAACAGAAGCTACAGGATATGGTTTATTATACCTTACAAATGCTTTATGGAAAGACAACGGAATGTCACTTGAGGGCAAGACAGCAGCTGTATCTGGTTCAGGTAATGTTGCTATCTACGCTATCCAGAAGGCACAGCAGTTAGGTGTTAAGGTTGTTACATGCTCAGATTCAACAGGATGGATTTATGATCCAGAGGGAATCGATGTTGCACTTCTTAAGGAGGTTAAGGAAGTTAAGAGAGCACGTCTTACAGAATATGCAGCTGCTAAGCCATCAGCTCAGTACTTTGCTAAGCAGAATGGTGAGCACGGAGTATGGCAGTACAAGGTAGACCTTGCTCTTCCATGCGCTACACAGAACGAGTTAGACATCGAGGATGCTAAGATGCTCGTTGCTAATGGTGTTGTATCTGTAACAGAAGGTGCTAACATGCCTACAACATTAGAAGCTACTAAGTACCTTCAGGAGAATGGTGTTCTCTTCGTAGGTGGTAAGGCTGCTAACGCTGGTGGTGTTGCTACATCTGCTCTTGAGATGAGCCAGAACTCAGAGAGACTTTCATGGACATTCGAAGAAGTTGATGGAAAGCTTAAGGGAATCATGGAGACAATCTACGCTAACATTTCAGATGCTGCTAAGAGATATGATATGACTGTTGGTGGAAAGACAGACTATGTTGCTGGTGCTAACATCGCTGGTTTTGAGAAGGTTGTTGACGCTATGCTTGCTCAGGGCGTTTGCTAATTACAATCCGTAATATATAAGATTAATACAGGACGGCTTCAGGGAATTAACCCTGAAGCCGTTTTTTCATAAAAATCCAAATAATATTCTTGTGAATAAAAACGGACAAAATAGCAATACTACATTAATGTAAAAATATTTATGGAGGTTGATATTATGTCAAAGAACACATCTAAAAATTCAACAAACTCAAAGAATTCAACTAATTCCAGCAATTCAACAAATTCAAGAAATTCTTACAATGAGACTAATTCTACAAACAGCAAGAATGAGTCATCTAAGAATTCTAAGAATAAGACATCAGGTTCTGATGAGTCTGACTGCTATTAGTCAGGATACCGGCCGCTTCTGCGGCCCTACATAACAAAATGGTAATAAAACAATATAATGAAAGTATAATATAATAAAACCTAGATTATGCAGGTAAAATATGTCGTGTGAAATGGTCAGTTCCAGAAAAATTGATTATTATGTAAATGACCCATATGTAACGATAATTGATATAAGAGAAGAAGACAAATTCTTGCATGCAAGAATAAGAGGTGCTATACATTTTGAGTATAATAAGCTGATGGAAAGTATAAATAATATATTCAGATATGGAAAAGTGTCTTATGAATTTCGGAGACTGTTCAGTAACAAAGACAGAATTTATATTTTTTATTGTGATAAAGGGGCTGCAAGCCTTGTGGTATGTGAAAAAATGTCAAGACTCGGATATAACTGTAAGACGGTTGTTGGGGGATTTGATGCTTACAGGGGAAACTGCGTAACGAATTAACGGATTGACACTCATTTGCATAGGCATTAATATATATATAAATGTACTTTTGGAGGATATATGAACACATACGAATTAATTGCTCCCTGCCATTTTGGTCTGGAATCAGTATTAAAAAGAGAAATATATGATCTTGGATATGATATTTCATCAGTAGAAGATGGAAAAGTCACATTTGTGGGTGATTCTGAGGCCATATGCCGCGCTAATATCAATTTAAGGACTACAGAACGAATTCTTATTAAAGTGGGGCAGTTTAAGGCTGAGACATTTACAGAGCTGTTTGATAATACCAAGGCTCTTGACTGGGAGAATTTTATACCTAAGAACGGTAAATTCTGGGTAACTAAGGCTAATTCAGTGAACAGCAAGCTTTTCAGCAGTTCAGATATTCAGTCTATTGTGAAGAAGGCTATTGTTGAAAGACTCAAGGAACATTACAGAATTGGCTGGTTTGAAGAAGACGGAGATTCATATCCTATAAGAGTTACTATTATGAAGGATGTTGTTACTATCGCACTTGATACATCTGGTGATTCTCTTCATAAGAGAGGATACAGACCGGCAGCCGGAAAAGCGCCGATATCAGAAACGCTTGCAGCGGCTCTTATTATGCTGACTCCGTGGAGAGGGGACAGAATTCTTATTGATCCATTTTGTGGAAGTGGAACATTTCCAATTGAGGCAGCCATGATTGCTGCCAATATTGCACCGGGAATGAACCGTAAGTTTACAGCACAGAAGTGGACTAACATAATTGACAAACAGTTGTGGTATGACGCTGTTGATGAAGCAGAGGATATGATTAATCTGGATATTGAAACTGATATCCAGGGATTTGATATTGACGCTGATGTTATAAGAAAAGCAAGAAGCAATGCGGAAAATGCAGGCGTTGAGAGGTTGATACATTTTCAGGAAAGAAGCGTGGCAGACTTAAGCCATCATAAGAAATACGGATTTATTATAACTAATCCGCCTTATGGTGAAAGACTTGAGGACAAGGAGACTCTGCCGGGAATATATTCTGCATTTGGACGACAGTTTGCAAAGTTAGATTCATGGTCAGCTTATATGATTACTTCATATGAGGATGCTGTCCAATATTTTGGCAGAAAGCCGGATAAGAACAGAAAGATATATAATGGAATGTTAAAGACATATTTTTACTCATTCCAGGGACCAAAGCCGCCTAAGAAAGAGAAGGGACAGGAAAGATAATTATGACTACTATTATTTTAGCGTCTAATAATAAGGACAAGGTTAAGGAAGTTAAAGAGATTCTTAAAGGGTATAATGTTATCTCTCTTAAGGATGCAGGAATTGACCTTGATGTAGAGGAAAATGGCACTACATTTGAAGAAAATGCGCTGATAAAGGCGAGAGCTGTTTGCAAGCTTACAGGGAAGCTTACTATGGCAGACGATTCAGGGCTTGAGATTGATTATCTTAATAAGGAGCCGGGCGTGTATTCTGCCAGATATATGGGACATGATACATCATATGATATTAAAAATGCTTCTCTTATTAAACGACTTGAGGGTGTTGAAGGGCAGGACAGAAGCGGCAGGTTTGTATGTGCTATAGCAGTGTGTTTTCCTGATGGAAGGGAAATTGTTAAGAGAGGCACAATGGAGGGGCTTATAAGCAAGGAAATCGTTGGAGACAATGGTTTTGGCTATGACCCTATAGTTTATCTGCCTGAATATGGTAAAACATCAGCACAGCTTGATCCTGAAGAGAAGAATAAGATAAGCCACAGAGGTAAGGCACTTGAACTTATAAAGAAAGAACTGGATGAGTGCCTCTAATTGGCTCATTCTGGAGGTTTTATGCAGAGGATAATGATTGTTAGCGATTCACATAGAAGACATGGTAATCTGGCAGAGGCAATATATAATGAGCAGCCATTCGATTTACTTATCCATCTTGGTGATATCGAAGGGGAAGAAGATATAATACAGGAGCTTGCCGGGGGTGAAGTAATAATGGTACCAGGCAATAATGATTTTTTTTCACCGCTTCCAAGGGAACGTGAGATAGAACTTGCAGGGAAAAAAGTGCTTTTGACACACGGTCATTATTATTATGTTTCTCTTGATTTGCAGACTCTCAGGGAAGAGTGTATAGCAAGAGGAATAGATATAGTTATGTTTGGACATACTCACAGACCATTGATACAGATAGAGGATGAACTTACATTCATTAATCCTGGAAGCATATCATATCCTCGTCAGGCAGATAAAAGATGTACATATATTATGCTTGAAATTGATGATAATGGTGAAATGTCTTTTAATTTAAAGTATGTATAAATTCAGTAAATATGCGGGTTTACAGACTTGTAGAAAGAATTTTGAAAAAAATTGAAAAAAATTCAAAAAAAGTGTTGACAGATAGTACACCTTATAATATAATCATTCTTGCGTTGCGGAACAGAGCAAACGCAAGAAACAAAAACGGGGTGTGGCTCAGCTTGGCTAGAGCGCTTGATTTGGGATCAAGAGGTCGCAGGTTCGAATCCTGTCACCCCGATTTACAACTTAATAATTATGCGGGTGTAGTTCAATGGTAGAACACTAGCCTTCCAAGCTAGATACGTGGGTTCGATTCCCATCACCCGCTTTGTGTGTTCGTAGCTCAGCTGGATAGAGCAACGGCCTTCTAAGCCGTGGGTCGAGGGTTCGAATCCCCCCGGGCACACTTTTTTTTATGAGTCATGGCCAGTAGCTTATGACTTTTGCATTATGGTGGGTATAGCACAGCTGGTCAGCGCGTCAGATTGTGGCTCTGAAGGTCCAGGGTTCGAATCCCTGTACCCACCCTTTTTTTATTTCTTGGGCTATCGCCAAGCGGTAAGGCACAGGGTTTTGATCCCTGCATTACGCTGGTTCGAATCCAGCTAGCCCAGCTCGGTAGTTATAATCCGAGGCTGGATGTTTGATATAGATTGTTACTCATAATTGTATACATTGAGGGCTCATAGCTCAGTTGGTAGAGCACTAGACTTTTAATCTAGGTGTCCCGGGTTCGAACCCCGGTGGGCTCATTAAAAAGGCTTGTTTACTGGATTTGTTCCAATAAGCAAGTCTTTTTTATTGCTATCTGCAGAAGTCAAAAAGAATCTAGGTGTCTGGCTTCTTAAAGAATATATCATCCAACTTATAGACATCAGGATATATCAAAGATAAATGTAGATAGTTTTTTAGTATTTCATAATCAGCATGTCCCATAAATAAACGCAGCTTCTCCATGTCTCCACCATACTGAAGAAAAGAAGTTGCAAAAGTATGTCTGCATAAATGCCCATGAATCCTATCTATTCCAGACAATGATTTTAAGTCCTGGTAAAAACATTTGATTGTATTTAAGGTTATTGGCTCATTGTCATACATATCCAGAAACACACAAGTTGAACTATTCTTTACATAATCATGCGCATAATGTGATTCATTGTAATAATTGCGTAAACTAAAATACAGGAATCTGGGAAGTAATACAATCCGGTCTTTGTTATTCTTAGCATTATGTATAATTAATCTGTCAGATTTAATATCTAATCTTTGCAGCTGAACAACTTCCTTTCTGCGAAGCCCACAATCTAACATCAAATGAAATATACAATAATTCCTTAATGCAAGATGATTATTCAAAGACATGTTAATAATAGTATCATCAATCTGTTTTACTTCAGGAGCTGTAAGAGGTTCAACAATAGCAGGGTCTTTCTTTGGCAGCTTAACACCTATGGTAATATCTTTCTCCAAGTAATCTTCCTGGTAAAGCCATTTGCAAAATGCTTTTACAGGGCGGTAATTTGTAGCAATACTTGTATTCTTCATTCGATATCTTAAAGAATATATATAGTCTCTCAAAGTCTGCTTAGTAAGCAAATCAAAATCATCAGAATCAAGCCACTTTGTAAAACGTCCGAGATAGAAGATATATGATTGTACAGTTACATCTTCACAATATACTTTTCTATCCTGGATAAAAAGTTTTATGTAATCACTTATAAGCTGCATCAAAATCACCCTCCCAGTCTTTTTTATTCAGACGGGTTTTAACCTTACTGCGATATCTTTCAGCTCGTTTTACATCATTATCATTAAGCAGACATAAAGAATCAGCAACAGTCTCTTGTATATCCTTATCATAATCTAAACCATGAGCATATATACTTAATGTAACCGCCTTATTAACAAAACTATTCTTCATGAGCTCAATGTTATGCTCTCTTGAATAATCTCTGTGCAATGGAGCAATATTCTTGTTTTTCTTTCTAACATCAATCATCTTTGTACGCTTTATGGACTGCCAAAAAGCAGTGTCCTGACAATCAGACTTCTTAAAAGCTGTTGACCTGTCAACCAGACGAAGAACAGAAGTCAATAAATAATCTGTTATAAGCTCATGATTCTCAAGATACATATTGATTCTATGATCTACCTTATGAGATGGATGCAGATCTATAAGACAAAAGGATTTAGACATCTTTCTCATAACCTGAAACTCAATATTCATTATTGTTGTAATCTTAGGAGTAAGTTTATCTGCAAGCTTTCCGATATAATCCCAATTACATGAACCTTTACGAAAATAAGACTCCATAGCTGCATAACACTGTTGTTTATACTGTTCATTAGAACCATAATCATAATAGAACTGCAGACGGATAATATCTCTTATTTTCCAATTCTTAAAATCAAAACAGTTTTCAAGAACATATTTATCATATCTGGATATAAGTTCATTATAAAACCAAATATTAATAAACCAAGGCTTATAGGCCTGTTCAACAACTTCCTTTGTTTTAAGGTACATTCTTGTAAATACTTTATCTCCACGCTTACCAAGAGCAATATAATCATTTTCATATGAATCATTAGAACCAAAAGCATATCCATATTGAACACGCTTGAAGTGAGATACCTGCATCTTGGAAAAATTCTCAATAGCAAAATACTTTTCTGGATTACTCAAATAATTAGTGTGCCAGCAGTAATCTGCACGATTCTCATTTACTTCCTTAATGTTCAAATGATAAAAATTGCATATCCTGGTAACTGCATCAAAGGAACGTTTGTATATAGAATTAACACCCTGTAACCATAATTCCTTTGACCTGATCTGAACAACAATCTGCGGAGTGTCAGGATTCGGAACACTTGAAGCAATATAAATATCATAAGTATCAGGATAGGAGATAACATGATTATATATATGTGCATAGTTACCTTTACCAATGGCATAAACAAGATTATCCGGACACCTAAATCCTACAGGGTCAAATGTAGTATATATATCACCATAAACCTGGTTAGATTCCAGACATCTTATTTTAAAACCGTTAAGATCCTGAAGGAAATCAGATACATTCTGATCAGTACTATCAATGAAATCATTCTGCAGCATAACAGAGTAATAAAAAGTATCAACGTTATGCAGGTTTTTTTGCTGCTTCCTGAAGAACCAATATTTATTTTCTCCGTCTTTAAATTCCTTTTCAATTAAGCTCATTTAATCCCCCTCAAAAATTCATTAAAAAGCCATTTTCAATGAACGATATTTTTAATAAAAAACCTAGATTTTAAGCTTGTTAGAGTGTATTTTTATTAAGATTTTTAGACCACGTATTACATTTCCGTGGTCAAACCCCAAATTCCATCGATTTTTTGCGTGTGCCGGTTATGTCTTACGCTTCGCCCGGCATTCCCGGCACACGCATAAATCACTTAATAAGGGTGTAAGAATCATACAAAGAAAAGTAGAAGGAAGAACCAAACAAAAGGGAGCTTTTTATATGACTCTCCTTTTTGCTCATTCCGTACATACTTTTGATGCACATAAACAGATTCCCGCCAAAGGGAGCTGCAAGAATCTTTCCAAATGCTTTATATTTGGATATGTTTCGATGCAGCACCTGAGTTTCAAGAATTCCCCGGATCTGTTTATCAATCATCTTGTCATTCTGGGTTACAAGAATCACATCAAAACCAAAGTGACGGTGCATAGTGAAAAATTCTATCCACTGCAAGCGGTCTTTCTTGTTCCAGCTCCGGGGATTAAATATTGTCTGGCACTCATCCAGAATAATAAGTGTCTGGTGCTCATAAATTTGACCTTTTTTATTACGCTTATGAAACTGCAGCGCAAAATTCTCAAGGCCATATATGTAAGAAAATGTATCATTGCAGACACTCTTGCCACCGATGGGCGACTTCAGGAATATTGAAGAATTAATCCACTGTGCATTTGGTACATATATAAAGCATCCTAATGCCTTTTTAGAGCTCTTAGGCGGTATTATAGAAGTATTAATATTAAGATTTGATATCACGTTAACACCGGAGCGGAGAGCGTCATATATGCGTCTGGCTGTATGATAGCTTTTACCGCTTCCGGGTACTCCTGTATAACATTCAATTGACATAATTTTTACCCCACTTATAAAATTTATTCTGATAAGAAAACAGTCAGAATCTTTAAAAAACCACCGCCTGAAACGATACTTTTAAGAATCCGACGAGCATAAACATAGATAATATAACCAGCATATGCATCAACAAATGCACCAAATAAAGTAACAGCATAATCTAATGGAACAAACCAATTAATTTGAGGAATCCAAGCCATAAAAATCTCAGAATTAACATCAAGCAGACCTTTAAATACATCAGTTGGCATTAGATTCTGTGTAATTAACATAAATTCAATTATTCCACCAAAAAAATTAATAAGAAAATTAACAAGGACAGAACACAAAACAGCCGTAATAAATGTACTAATAATATCACCCCCTAAAAAATAGAATTACCCTTAAATTTTTTATAAAGAAACAAGGACATAGCAAGAGTGAAGGACAAACGAAGGAAAGACTTACATACATTCGCCCAGGGTTCATATATACTAAGGTCAATTGTAAGATCATATTTTTGTTCGCCTTTATGACCTAATAAAAACCCGTAATTATAAACAAGCTTAGGAGCGACCGGATCAGCCTGGAGAACCTGCAGCCATTCATATAATTGATAAGGAACGCTGAAAGGAAATTTTCCAAACAGACCGTCATGTATATCCATGTTGTTAATATCCTGTGTTGCAATACCAACATCATAATCATTAGAATCATCATAAACAGAACAATCATCTAATGAATAAGCAACAACCGGAGTACCAGGAGAGACACCAGAGCCGGAGGATGTATATATATTATTGGACAATTTAAAATCTTCCCTGGTTACAATATAAGATTGTGAAGCAGCTCCAGAGTTATCACCGGAATCAGTAAGCGTATTCTTACCGTAAAGAATCGCATTACCAAGACCGTTATATATTTTATTTATTGTATTTGTTAAATCTGTCTTGGTATAAGAAGAGCCATCATCCTTTGTTGTCTGGTATGCTATATATTCAGTTACACCGAGAATCTGCAGAAGAATCTGGTTCTGTTCCTCGAGCTTATCCAGGATAGAAGAAGTATTATCTTTTATATCCTCTGTGTTTTTATTAAGATCCTCAAGGCCTTTATCAATTGCGTTCTGCAGCTCATCAGATGACATGCTTCCTTTTTTTTCATTTATGGAATCAATGAGAGAATCCATTTTAGAACCTAGATTTTCATCCATGTTCTTTATACTGTAAGATATATCTTTACCAGTATCGTTAATTGTTTTAGTCAAATATGCATTCTGATCACCCTGAATATAGTTATATAATGCAGATTGAGACTTAAAAACAACAAGCGGAGAACCGTCTTTGCTATAAAAAGAAGAAGCGAAGTAGTCAGAATGTCTATATAACTTATAAATCCGTGTACTCGTAGGATTTTTTTCAAAATCCTTACCTTTAATATAAGCAGGATAAAAAGAAGAATAAGTAGGTAAATTACGCATATCTACACCATAACCAACAAAAGAATCATCTTTATATTTATAAGAATCGTAATAGTCATAATTATCAGAAGTATTAAAATAATTATAAAAAAATTTCAACTTAGAAAAAAGGTAATAAGATGAAACACCATCATCAGAATACATTAAAACATTGTAATGTGTAAAATAAGTAGAAGTATCATTTTGACAATACAAATAAGATATATCCTTTTTATTAAACATAGCTACAGTATAAGCATTTGATATATCCGTAGAAGAAGTAAAAATAGCATAATCAAAATCATTAGAAGCAGTAAGATCGTGATTATACTCATCAACATCATCATAGGAAGAACGAATATTATAAATAGCGTCAGCAGGTTTACCAGAAGACATTATAAGTGAAACTCCCATATGTTCATAATAGTATAACTTTATCTCCTCACGCAGCTTGTCCACGCTGCCATTAACATTAGACATTGTAACCGTCTGGCTGTCCTCGTCATAATTCAGGGAATCTAAATAGTTATAATTGCCTGTAAGCTTATCCATAACATTAACAAGGGAATCAGAGTCACCAGTAGTTACAATACCAACGCTAGACAATAAACCTCTTGTAACATTGTTATTAGACAAAACAGAAACAAACATAGAAGCGTAAGCAGTTATTGTTTTTTTAGACATAAGAAAAGCAACCAATTGATTATCAGACAAATGTAAAGAATTCTTACCAACTTGAGAATAAGTCCAATTATATGTACTAGTAGGAGTATAAGAAAATAAGAGAATATGATCAGAATCATAAATATCTTTATGAGCAGATACATAAGATTGAGCTTCTGATGAAGAATAACCAAATGCATTATCTTTAGACTTAGACAAAGTTGTAGCATCATCAGCAAATGCAATATCAGGAAGATATAAAATAATAGATAATGCAAATACAATTATAGCAAGAGAAAAAGCGCCGATTCTTTTCATATAAACCCCCTTAAATAAAAAAGACAGACAAGAATTTAATCTTGCCTGTCTTTCATATGATTTTTATAATATTCAGTCTTAATTTTATAGTAGTTATTTTTTTGCTTAAAATACTTAATAGCAAAAATAATTAATATAATAGGAATACCAATTAAAATAATTAAAAAAATAATATTAAAAATTAATACTCCAATATCAAATAATAATTGCGCATCCAGTCCAAACAACCGACCATCAGCAGCCAAACCAATCATCAAATCCCTCCAATCTAATAATATAATCGGCAAGAAGATTATATATCTAATCTTGTTGGGTTTCAACTGGTTCTTTATTTTTTTTATCATTATCTGAATTATCCCGTAAAAACTTAACAGCTAAACGAACAGTATAATAAAGCAAAAAAAGAGGTAAATAACGTTCTATGTACTCGGATTCTTAATCACCATCCTTATGTTTATGTATTAACTTTCGTATAAAATAATTAAGAAGTGTCACGAAACAAGCACAAAAAAACATAAATAATAAATCAATACACAAATCTAAAGTTAAAAGACCAAAATCAAAACAATAATAAAAAAACAAAGAAATCAAAAAGAAAAGAAAAATTGAAATAATATAAGCTATAATATTAGAAATCATATTAATCCTGCACCTCACTCTCTGAAGCAGGCTCCCGATCTATTACATCTTTTAGCTTCTTTTCTTTCTGAAGCTTCTTTCTGGTTTTCTTGATATCCTTACGCTCTGCAGCATAATCAGTTATAACATCAAGAATCTTTGTTTTTAAGCTTCCTGAATATCCTTCCTGTACTGCAAGATAGACAACAACTTTTCTTATCTTCCTAACATTCAGCCAGGTTAAGACAAATATAAGCAATAACAAATATCCCATTTTTCTACTCCTATATATAAATAATCCCACAAACTAAATTACGAATGTACCGGGGTGATTCCGGTACATGTTCCCCTCATTAATCTAAAGATTAGTGAGCAAGAGACTTGAAGAAGTTGATAGCTATTCTTACACCGAAGAATAAACCAAAAACACCTAAGCCAGCTGGAAGAATTGCGACAAGACCTTCCTGGCCTCCCTGTGCAACCTTTCCAACACCTTCCTGGAGTGCTGTAACAACCTGTGCAGGAAGTACGGATACTGCATCTCCTTCACCTGCTACGATCATTGGATTCATAACATTTACCTCCAAATATATATTTATAACGCAAAAGCGCTATATACTATTTTAAAAAGCCAGTAATAGTAAAAAGCATTTTTCTGGCTAAATATCCGACAATACATGAAAACATCATAAGCCAGAAACCAAACATAAAACCTTTAAAAATACAATCTGCCATATTTACCCCCTGAATATCTCCCAGAAAGCAAATGCAACTAATGAACCGAATATTGCAGAGAGAAGAAACACAATATATATAGTGTCACTATTATTAACTTCTATAGATGATTCTTCTGATGCTTCCTGGGTGACTGTCTGCAATTCTGTTTCTGTTTCCGCTGCATGTGCTGTTACGGAAAACATATTTAATGTTAACGCCACAGCCGAGACCAGGAAGAATAAACGGATATACTTCATATTTTTAACAATACACATGTTCTCTTCCCTCTACAGTTTCCCCGGCAGGCTGTGACCAAACGCTTATGTGTGCGCCCCGGCAGTTCCAGGACTTACAGTCCCGGACCCTTGTCTAACGCCTTCCGAATTAACCGGTAACGCCTTACGTGGGGTTAACATTCCGCAGGGTTTACACATTCCGTTTAGGTAAAGAACCGCTTAATTCTCCAGTTGTTGGGAGAAAACTCCGGAATATATGTATATACCTGCGCCGGGGCGCACACAACACATTTAAGTCACGCACAGCAGCCGGGAGAGAAGGACAGCGGCGAAAGAAGAAAGCTTGTTAATGCAAACCTCTGCTTTCATATTCCGTTGAAACATCTCCATCCTGCTTAACACTGTATTTCTTACGCTGCACAGTGTTGCGAATCTTGATAACTACAAATACAACAAGAATCACTACCCAGAGCAGGACAGCAAGACCAAAAATCAACCAGCTAATAGATGCAAAAGACATATGTACATCTCCCTTCTACACTTAATAAGCACACGACTCATGTATTTTCATGTGCCTAAGTAAATATACAAGGTTTCAGGCATACCACCAGGGAAAGGAGTAATTCCCTGGCAGCTCAATCCTGTAATGACATTATGTGGGGTTATCACTACCATTTTGAAAGCTGTGATTCTTGCACAACCCCAAATATGATAACTACTTAGAAGCCTTTGCAGCTCCTGACACTGGTACGAAATCAAGACCCTTTATGTAAAGTGTCTGTTTTCCTCCGGAACTCTTCATACCATAGACAACCTTAGCAACAGCAGGAAGCCCGTTAGCCTTAGCTCTTTCATAGAACTCAACCGGCATACGCTCTTTCAATGGAGCATAACCAAGAGTGCCAGTCTCTTCATCAACATTATTAGCTGTTATATCCTGTGTTGTTACATAAGACATTGTGCAGCCTGTTACATGATCACCAACTCCACTATCTGGAGCAATATCATAAGGTCTTCCAACTGATAAAATAGTAATAAAATCTTCCATAATTCTTTCCTTTCTGGCCTATCATCTTCAAAGCAATCGCCGGCTAATACGATCACGACACGGATAGTCGCTTTATCCGTGTTTCGAAATAAAAAGGGAGGAATGTAAAAATATAAAGTTAAGGCGCATAGCTCGCCAAACTATCAAATAAAATCAAGAAGAATGTCATAGATTCTAACAAAATTCATGCAACGATCCATATCAAGAAAAACAGAATGAGTACGATCACAATAACCGATATACTTAACTTTATCAGAATCTTTATATTTTAAAGATTCCTCATATAAATAATTAAACCGAGTTAAATATTCATCATACTTTGCTAACCAGGTACTTCTAAAATTTCTGAAAAAATTATGCTTTTCTTCCTTATTCATTAAAAAAAGGGTAAACAAATCATTATCACTTAAATCACTCTTAAGCATATCAATTTGTTCACCCGTAAAAACATCTTTTAAAATCATAAAATACCTCTTTTCCGAGCTGCTCCGACATTGCTAGATTGACAGCCCTTTGATATAATTATTTGTTAAGATAGACAAACCGCAATTGTAGCGGTGAATCACGGTTTGAAACTATCTTTATTTGATTACATGTACATTATATTGCTAAATTTTCGCAAAGTTAACAGAAATATGCTAAATTTTCGCATTATAAAGAAAGGAAATAATGACAGAGATAATAAAAAAATTATTAGAATACTTTAAAAAGAAAAATATAAAAGGTACGGAAATAGCTGAAATACTAGGATTAAAGAAATCACCATTAACAGATTGGAAAAATGGACATAGTAAGCCAACAATAGAGCAATTAATAATAATATGCGAAAAGTTAGCATTATCACTGGATGAACTAACAGGATTAAAAACAAATGAAATACAAAAAGCATATAACGCAGCTGATCCAGGAACTAAAGCAGCTGTTAGAAAGCTTCTTGATGTTAAGGAGCAAGAGGAGAACCAAGAATTATTTACTTCCAAGATTGGATAAACAGACATAAAAAATAACAAATACCGGAGGGAAAAACAACCGATAAACCGCATAAATACAGCATTTCTATTTTCAATTAACCAGGAAAGAAAAGAATCGAAGAAATACCGGAGAGAAAAATAACCGGAAAACCGCATAAATACGACATTTCTATTTTCAATTAACCAGGAAAGAAAAAAATCGAAGAAATACCGGAGAGAAAAAATAACCGGAAAACCGCATAAATACGGCATTTCTATTTTCAATTAACCAGGAAAGAAAAGAATCGAAGAAATACCGGAGAG
>OGIG01000203.1_pt1 | contig 63002 bp, 64 predicted proteins | sample 1571601 | NCBI WGS metagenome assembly OGIG01 (sample SAMEA2581953, study PRJEB24529) | metagenome | biome: Human gut stool | place: China | collected 2011 | reverse complement strand
ATTTCTTTGGAACGTATAAGAATGAGGTGAGAAGGATTATGGCACTTGATTTTACTTTTGAAAGACAGATTGAATTGACGAAGATGGAGTATTATCAGGATGGGTTTGCGGATGGAGAAGCACAGGGAGAGGCAAGAGGAGAAGTTCGTGGTGAAACCAGAGGTATGGCACGTGGAGAAAAGAATGGGCAGTTGCGGACACTGATTTCCCTGACAGTCCGGAAGCATCATAAAGGAAAAAGTGTAGATCAGATTGCAGACGAACTGGAAGCAGATATAGCAACGATTGCGCCTATCTGCAAAGCAGCGGAAGAATTTGCACCGGAATATGATGAGGAGAAGATATTCCGGAAGTTAATTTCAGAGGAAGTATAGGTACATAAAATTTTACACCAACATTCTATTCGGCAATCATGTGATAAAACACACCTTCTCCGATGGAAGTTGTTTGTGTTATTTCACTTCCGACAATGTGGAAACCGGCCTTTTCATAGCAATGGACAGCACGGGTATTCCAGGTTCTTACTTCGAGATAGAGAGGCTTGGCAGGAAATAATGTATGCGATATGATACGGGCTGTTTTGGTTATTTGCTGTCCGTAGCCTTTATTGCAAAATTCAGGATTTACACCAATGCCAAAGAAAATCTCGGTGTCTTCTTCATATAAATTAATAAATCCTATGAGGTTTTCATTTTCATAAAAGGAAAAGAAATTATTTTTGGGGTTGGCAAAGCCGTAATGGTTTCTTTTATGTTCCTCGTAGGGTTTCTCGTTATAAATACTGTACTTTCCTTCGTATTTCCAATTTGTAATGCTATATTTTTCTTCTTCCGTTGTTCTGTGATGGGTAAGCATCTGGGTTCTCCTGAAATATACAACATAATAAAATTTTTATTATTCTAACATAAATTTGCTCATAAGAGTAAAAATTTTGAGGATTCAAAAAACTGGAATTTTGAAATTCACTTTACGTTCACTTTACGGTATGAAAGTGAGTAAACGAAGTATATTCGCATGTTAATAAACATGTAAATATGCTTGCATATATATTGACATAATGGTAGTATTAAGAAAAGGAGATGTTTATATGCCTAATATTAAACCTATTTCTGATTTAAGGAATTATACAGATGTACTTAAGGAAGTTGATTTATCCAATCGTGTATATTTGACAAGAAACGGACATGGAGAATATGCAATACTTACCATGGATGAAGTAGATGAACTTGATAGGATAAAAGCAGCATACCTGTTACTCTCTAAGCTGCAAAGTGCCGAGAAGAAAGCTGATAAAGAAGGCTGGGTAGATGCAGATGCACTTGAAAAAGAATTGGGGGTGGATGCCTATTGAGAATAAAGTATTCACCGGAAGCAAGAGATAAGTTGTGTCAAATGAAAAAAGAAGAAGGCATAAAAAGGGTAAGTCTGATTATGAAAGGAATAAGAAACCTGTCAGATTATCCCAGACAGTGTCCTACTATTGAAAGGGTGCTTGGAATTCCCAGTTCCTATTATTTCCTACATATTGAGTATACTTATATATTTTACAGGGTTGAGAATAACACAATTTATATTACAGCTTTGTACAGTGAACGTGAAAATTTCCTGCAAAAAATGTTCGGGATTTCACTTCGCACATCTGAAAGTCTTGAATTCTGGGGCGAATAAATATTTTACCCTTATCACTTCTTACTTACCATCTACCGTTTTTTCTTATTCCCTTATCCACCCATCCGCATACTCTTTCATAACCTCCGCTGCGTGATTTGTGGGCGTACAGTGCAACCGGCACAAAAGCGTCCGAGAAGCCAGTCTTTCCGCAAAGAAAAGATTTTTCTCAAAAAGAGCCGGCGTCCAGGAGGGCGTAATCATGCGGTTTGTCAGGGACAAAATCTGCTCGTCCGGGGTGAGTTCTTCCACAAAATCGGAAGTATCCTGCTTCAGGAACACAATACCGCCCAAAGGATGGGAAGAGGCGGTGGAAATGCCGGAGGTACCGCACCAGGGAATACCGTGTACCACGGGCGTGTTCTCGGAAAAAGAGAGCAAATTCAAATCACCGTTTAACAGAGGTGTACCGAAGGCTTCCTGCCACAAACGGGTATGTGTGGACTTACCGGTGCCGGAAGGACCGGAAAACAGGTAAGCCTTGTTTTTATAGAGCAGGGAAGCGGAGTGCAGTACCGTCATTCCCCTTTGCTGTGCTAGGTATAAAAAGCCCAACCGGAGAACATGGAAAAGAACATCCTGCAAAGAGCCTTTTTCCGAAGGGATGCAGTAAATACAGAAAAAAGAAGCATCTTTCTTTAAGCGTGCTTCGACAAGCAAAGGCTGGTCGGGGAAAAGAAACAGGTATTCATCCGCCCGTTCCATTACGATAAGTTCTTTGGTATGAAGCAGGGCCATGCCGTTTCCGGCGGAGGCAGGTGATCCGGCTAAAACAAGCACGGTCTGGTCAGGAATATTTTGCTGTGATGTGCCGCAGTCCGCCGCTTTTATGGGAGCGGCATTGTCCGGAAAAGCAAACATAGTATCTGTTGCAAAAGGCAGCAGCGCCGGAGAGAAAAAGGTACTTTCTCCGTATAAAGAAAAGGTCAGTCCTGCAATGGAGAGCGTGTGCCACAAACCGTCCGGGCCGGTGGGAACAGCCATATCGCAAAGAAGCATGCCGCCGTTTACTAACTTCTGCAAAAAAGACAAGGTCTCTTTTTTTATGGTTTCGGCTTCCTGACCGGAGGCACCGTAGCGGAGCAGAAGGTGATTTACCACTTCCATAGAGGTATGCTCCGTTTTCAGAAACTTCCAGATGTAGATACCGGTATCGTTCAGCTTAAGTCCCCTTTTGTGGTCGGCAATGCTCTGACCGGTGGGGAGCAGATAGGAAGATCCGTTTATGGTTTTCAGGATAAAATCGGAATTCTGAATCATGGAATACCTCATCTTTCTTGCATCGATGTATAGTATTTATTATAGCATTAGCACATAAAAAATGCTACAATACCCATAAAAGACAAAAAAGTGAGGGGAAGGCTTTGCAGACAGAGGCAAAAATAAGCCCGGAGGAGTTGCTTGCGGAGGGCAGAACCATTCAGATAAAGCCACAGGGCTACAGTATGTATCCGCTGTTTGTTCCGGGCAGGGACAGCGCTGTGATAGCACCGCCGGAAAAAAGCGGTAGGGACAGTGCTGTGATAGCACCGCCGGAAAAAAGCGGCAGGCAAGGTGCAAATTTACGGTACAGCAAGGGGGATGTTGTGCTATACCGGGCAGAAGGGCAGAAGCTGATTTTACATCGGATATGCCGCCTGAAAAAAGAGAAAAACGGAAGCACGGCTTATTATATGGCGGGAGATAACCAGAGCAGGCTGGAGGGTCCTGTTTATCAGGAGCAGATAAAGGGAGTACTTGTGACGGTTATCCGGAATGGAAAAACTTTTACCGTAAACAATCTGATTTACAGGGCAGTCTTTACCGTGTGGCGCTGGCTGCGGCCTGTCCGTCCACAGATAGCGGAAACGGCAGCAAAAATAAAAAGGAGCAGAATAAAAACAGATGCAGGGGATGAATATGGGAAACGTACAGAGTGAGGACAACAAAAAATGGCAGATAAGGCGGGAAATGGAGGCAAAAGAGGCGGATTTTGAACAAAAACGGAATGCCTATTTTGCGGGACAGTGCACGGACAAACAACTGACGGAGGATACTACCCAGCCTTTTTATGAAAGTATGAGACTCAGCCGGAAACGTCTGGAAGAGCGGAACCTGACAGTGGATGTGCAGGCGGAAGAAGACAGACCCGGCGGAAGATTTGCCATGTTTGTGGATGCCGAAATGTATCAGGGACCTTACAAGGACGGCGGGGATTATGTGGGAATGCACCGCCGGGGCCTGAAGATAAAGAGAACGTTTTACAGGAATGGGAAAAAGCTTTGCAGGCAGAAGGACTATGAAATATCCAGAATCCAGTTTTTGAAATCCGATGTGGAAGGGGACATGGCGGCATGCCCCAACTGCGGACATATGGGTAAAATTTCCAGTTACATAGACGGTTGTGATTACTGTGATGCAAAATTTGTGGTGTCAGATTTTGAAACCAAAGTGTCCGGGTATTCGGTAGAGGAAAATGTGCCGAGAAAGGCGAAAAAGACCTTTACGAGAATGCTGACAATCATGTTTTTAACCTCCATTGGTCTTGTAGTATTGGGCGTACTGGCTGCATTTCTGGTAATGATGCTGCTGATGCAGGGAAACAACGGAACACAGGCGGTATGGTCGGGCATTGTCATGATAATTGCATTGGGCATGTATGACAAGCTGGGCGCCATCTTTTCTATTCTGTTCTGGGTATACCTGATTTTGTTCATCGTGCTTCTGGTGCGCACCAGGGTGCAGATATCGGGAGAAAACATGGTAAAACAGTTAATTCCTGATTTTTCCATGCAGGACTTTCTGCAAAATCTGGAGTACCAGTTGAAGAACATCCATCTGACGGACAAAGCGGAGGCTGTGCAGCCCTTTGCCCATTGTCCGCTGCAGGGAATTGTGGAGGATTACCGGGATGTGGTGGACTGCGTTTTGTGTAATCTGACCTTTACATCGGCGGCGCAGACAGCAGAAGGCATACGGGCGGATGTAACGGTAAAAATGAGACTTTCCTGCGATACGGGCAGAAAGATTAAAAACCGCTACGAAAAGCTGCAGCTTACCCTGACCTGCTCGGAGGCAGCTTTGGCACGGGAAAAAACAGCTATCCGTGAATACAAATGTCCCGGCTGCGGAGGCAGTGTGGATATCTTAAGCGGCGGTGTCTGCCCCTACTGCGGAACCCACATGGACTACGGAAAGTTCGGCTGGGTCATAGAAAAATACGAAAAGGGCAAGGCAGAAAACCTTTATAAAAGAATAGTTTTCCTGTTTATTGCCATCTATATAGGGGCAATTGCCATTGGCGCCATAGCGACGGGCAGCATGGAGGACGGTAAGGAAATGCTGTCGGCTGCCGACATGATGATTCACCGAGATGCCATTTTAGATGAGCTTTACGGAAATGTGGCAAAGCCGGATGAATGGAAAGAAGATATTATCTGTGTCAATACCGCAAAAGACGATATCGACCGGTTCTATACCTATAGCTGTGAAAACGGGTATGAGGCAGCAGCCGGTTATGCGGAGTTTTTAAGAAGTGAAAACATGACGGAAGAGGAAACCGGCAATGCGGCTTTCTGCTTTTACCGGGCGGCAAGCTACGGTGGGGAAGACGGCTACGTTAAAGTGGTGATAGAGCCTGCAGAAGACGGCATGACCGTTACCTTTTCCCTGACGGATGAAATAGGTGAGTAGGGGTGAATATCAGTTTGACAATCCCACAGAACCTTTTATAATGGTAGTAAATAAATTTCAGCAAATAAATGGATTGGAGGAATTTAAAATGGCATTTTGTTCAAAATGTGGCGCACCGGTTAACGGAGAAAAATTTTGTCCTGCATGCGGAGCTCCGCAGCAGTATCAGCAGACGGGAGCACCCCAGGGCGGTGCACAGGGCAACTTTGACAAATTTATGGATACACCCAATACCACGGGTGAATTTGACCCCAACGATATTTCCCAGAACAAGGCAATGGCAGTTCTTTCCTATCTTGCCATTCTGGTACTCGTTCCCATTCTGGCAGCACCGGAATCCAAGTTTGCCAGATACCATGCCAATCAGGGACTGACCCTGTTTATTACGGAGATTGCATATGTTATCGTGGAGTCCGTACTTGGTCTTATCTTCGGACTGATTCCCGTTGTGGGTGGCATCTTAAACGGTATTCTGGGCCTGGTACATATCGTATTTCTGGTATGGGCAGTGCTTGGTATCATCAATGCGGCAAACGGCGAAGCCAAGGAGCTTCCGATTATCGGCAAATTCAGACTTCTGAAATAATCAGATTATCCGGAATGCTTTACTGCGCAGCCTTGTATGCCAGTAAAGAAATTCGTGGGCAAGCAGGGGCATGGCAGCGAGCAGAAGCAGCATTTTCCAATCGGAAAAGCTTAAAGGCACGGTGCCGAACGCCTTGATAAAGTAAGGAACCGTGGTGACAAGAGCCTGCAGGGCGATACCTAAGACCACGGCAAGCATCATCAGCTTATTGGTAAAGTGCTTCATGCGAAACAGCGAGCAGTCCACATCCCGCATGCCGATGGCATGGAAAAGCTGGGATATGCCGAGAACGGTAAACGCATAGGTCTGGGATCGTGTCAGAACGTCCGGCAGCAAAAGAAGCTCGCGGATATGGGACGGTGTAATGGCAATGCCGCTCGCTCTGAGGGTCTGGATAGGCAGGTAAAGGAAAGCACTGATGCTGATAAAACCAATCAGCAGACCGTAAAAGACCGTGCAGGAAAGTCCGCCGTCCGCAAAGAGATTTTCGTCCTTGGGACGGGGCGGGCGTTTCATAAAGTGGGAAGTATCGCTGCAGTCCACACCTAAGGAAAGGGCGGGCAGAGAGTCCGTAATCAGGTTTATCCATAAAATATGGCTGGGCTTTAACGGAGAGGCAAAGCCGAACAGAATAGCCGTCAGCATGGTAATGATTTCCCCGAAATTGGAGGAAAGTAAAAACAGGACGGACTTTTTGATATTGGCATAAATGCTTCTGCCCTGTTCGATTGCCTTTACGATGGTGGCAAAATTGTCATCGGTGAGAATGATGTCGGACGCATTTTTGGCCACATCCGTTCCGGCTTTTCCCATGGCAATTCCCACATCTGCGGATTTTAAGGACGGGGCGTCGTTGACACCGTCCCCGGTCATGGCAACCACATTGCCGGTTTCCTTTAAGGCTTTCACAATCTTGGTCTTGTGGGAAGGAGAAACCTGGGCAAAGACATGGATGTTTCGGACGGCTTTCTTAAATTCCGCATCCGGCAGGTGGTCCAACTGGCTTCCGGTCATGCACTGGCTCATGGAGTCGGCAATGGAAAGCTCCCCGGCGATGGCGTAGGCGGTGTCCACTCTGTCACCGGTAATCATAACCACTTTCACACCGGCTTTCTGACAGCTTGCCACTGCTTCGGCAACACCCGGACGGATGGGGTCCTTCATGCCGGCAAGACCGACAAAAATGAGCTCCTTTTCCGTGGCTTTCCGGTCGCCCGTCCGCATGGCAAGAGCCAGTACACGCAGAGCCCGGGAGGTCATTTCCTTTATGGCATTCCGGATGTTTTGTTTGTGGGCGGGCGTAAACGGTACTACTTTGCCGTCAAGCCGGATGTGGGTGCAGCGTTTTAAGATTTCATCAGGAGAACCCTTGGTATAGGAAACGGAACTGCTTCCCATACGGTGCAGGGTGGTCATCATTTTCCGGTCGGAGTCAAAAGGAATTTCGTCCATGCGGGGCAGGCGGGTTTCTAAAACCGGACGGTAGACATGCAGCCCGGCAGCCATATCTAAAAGTGCTAACTCCGTAGGGTCGCCGATACGGGCAGAGGCATCGTTGCAGAGGGCAAAGCCTTCTACAAAGGAGCGGTGCGCCTCACGGGACAGTTCCTCCGGCGGCAGCAGTCTGCCGTCCGTGTAACAGGCGGTGACGGACATTTTATTCTGGGTCAGCGTGCCGGTTTTGTCGGAGCAGACCACACTGACGCAGCCCAGGGTTTCCACACTGGGCAGTTTTTTTACAATGGTATTGACCTTTACCATGCGGGATACACTTAAGGCAAGTACCATGGTGACGATAGCAGCCAGACCCTCCGGGACGGCGGCAACGGCAAGGGAAATGGCGGTGATTAACATTTCCATGACATTGCGGTGCTGGATAATGGCAATGAGAAACAGCAGGGCGCACAGGGCAATGGAGAGAATGCTTAAAAGCTTTCCCAGGTCGGAGAGGCGCTTCTGAAGTGGTGTGCTTTCTGCCGGAGCTTCGTTTATAAGAGAAGCGATTTTACCGATTTCCGTATCCATGCCGATGGCGGTGACGGTGCCTTTTCCTCTGCCGTAGGTGACATTGGTGGAAAGATAGGCACGGTTATGGGTGTGGGTATCCTTTTCCACGGGAAGGGACTCTCCGGTGAGAGCCGACTCCTCTATTTTCAGACAGTTCGATTCGGTGATAAGCAGGTCGGCGGGAACCTGTCTGCCGGCATCCAAAAGCACTTCATCGCCGGGTATAAGGTCGGCGGCGGGGATTTCCGTGGTGTTTCCGTCTTTTATAAGAAGCGCTTTTGGGCTGCTCATTTCCTTCAGGGCATGGAGCGCCCTCTGGGCTTTTCCCTCCTGAATGACGCCTACGAGCGCATTGACTAAAATAACGGAAAGAATAATTAGGGTATCGCTGTATTCCCCGAGCAGCATGGAAATGGAAGCGGCGATGAACAAGATAAAAATCAGAGGATCGTTCAGCTGGGCTAAAAAGCGTTGCAGGGCGTTTTTTTCGGGCGCCTCTTTTAAGACGTTATGCCCGCGTTCTGTTTCCTGACTGGATAATGGCTGGTTCATAAAAAAATCCCCCTGTTTCATACTTGAATTAGACAACCTGTGCCTAAAAGCAAGATATGAGACAGGGGGACAAAATATACTTGTCGAAATTTATTTCATAATGGGAATTTTCTTCACAATGCGACGGTATATTTTCCAGATAATGACCGCGGGAAAACTGATGGTCAGGTACAGGGTCACAAGACCGCCGAAACCGCCCGCAACAATAACAAACGCAAGAAGAAAAGGATTCATAAGAAAGACCTCCTGATATGTAATATATAGTATGGGTATCACTTACCAAAGAAAAGATAGCACATTCTGCTCTTTCAAAAAACGGATGTTAAGAGCCTTTAACGGAAGAGGGCGAAATCTTAACACGGCTTTAACGGATAAGGCGCGGGCAAATCAGCCGAAAACGAAAATCTAACAGCATTTTTTGCGGACATTAAAGCAAGAATGCGTGTTGCATAAATGTCTTTTTCCCGATATACTTGAATTTATAACAGACAGAGGCTTGAGCCTTAAAAAATAAAAAGGGGCAGTGAATATGAATTTTACGCAGGCGCAGGAAAAATTAAAAAGCTACGGACAGGAACAGGTTCTTAAGTACTTTGACGAGTTAAATGATGCGGAAAAGGAAGAGCTCTTAAACCAGATAGCCGAAACGGATTTTTCCGTTACCGAAATGTGCACACATAAAGAAAAGGCAGCCGAAAGAGGCGTGATTACGCCCTTAAAAGCAATGGAGCTGCCGGAAATCGAGGCAGAGAAGGAGTCTTACCGGAAGATCGGACTGGATGCCATCAGGGCAGGAAAAGTAGGAGCGGTTCTTTTGGCGGGCGGCATGGGCACCCGACTCGGCTCCGATGCACCCAAGGGCATGTATAACATCGGCATTACAAAGGATGTTTATATTTTTGAAAGGTTAATCTGCAACCTGATGAAGGTAGTGGAGGAGGCAGGCAGCTACGTGCCTCTGTTTGTCATGACCAGTGAAAAAAATCATGAGGCAACCGTGGGATTTTTCAAAGAACACGATTTCTTCGGTTACGATAAGACAAATGTATTTTTCTTTAAGCAGGATATGGCTCCGGCAGCGGACTACGAGGGAAAGATTTACATGGAAAGCAAATCCAGAATGTCCACTTCCCCCAACGGAAATGGTGGCTGGTATGTTTCCCTCTGCCATGCGGGGCTCCGGGATGTAATCCTTGAAAAAGGCATTGAATGGCTGAACGTGTTTGCCGTGGACAATGTGTTGCAGCAGATAGCAGACCCTGTTTTTGTGGGCGCCGTCATCGAAAAGGACTGTGCCGTAGGCTCCAAGGTAGTGCGCAAGAACGCACCGGACGAGAAGGTGGGCGTTATGTGCTTAGAGGACGGCAGACCTTCCATCGTGGAATATTATGAGCTGACGGAAGAGATGCGGGATGCGAAGGATGAGAAGGGCGACCCGGCTTACAACTTCGGCGTTATCTTAAATTACCTGTTTAAGGAATGCGAGCTGCACAAAATCATGAACCGCAAGCTTCCGCTGCATATTGTGGAGAAGAAGATTCCTTACTTAAACGAGGCGGGAGAACTGGTAAATCCCGAAGCACCCAACGGCTATAAATTTGAACAGCTTGTACTGGATATGATTCATGAAATGGAAAGCTGTCTGCCCTTTGAAGTGGTCCGGGAAAAGGAATTTGCCCCCATTAAGAACAAAACCGGCGTGGATTCTGTGGAAAGTGCACGGGAACTCCTAAAAAAGAACGGCATAATTCTGTAATTTTAAGAGTTGTTAAGGCGTGTAAAATCAGCTACACTTAATGTATACAAAACAAGTATGATTTCACACGCACTTCTGGCGGTACCGGGAGTTTGCAGGTGAGGAAAGGCAGGAATTTACTATGGCAATTTTGGTAACAGGCGGCGCCGGATATATCGGCAGCCATACCGTAATAGAATTACAGAATGCTGGCTATGATGTAGTGGTTATGGATAACCTGAGCAATTCCAGCGAAGTGGCACTGGAAAGAGTACAGGAAATTACCGGAAAGCCCCTTACTTTTTATAAGGCAGACATTCTGGACAGAGAAGCAACAGAGGAAATTTTCTCCAAAGAAAAGATTGAAGCGGTCATTCACTTTGCAGGCTTAAAGGCAGTCGGAGAGTCCGTACAGAAGCCCTGGGAATACTACAACAACAATATCACGGGCACCCTGATTTTGCTGGACGTGATGAGAAAACACAATGTAAAGAATATCATTTTTTCCTCCTCCGCAACCGTTTACGGCGAGCCGGAAAAAGTACCCGTTACAGAAGAAACACCCAAGGGAAGCTGCACCAACCCTTACGGCTGGACGAAGTCCATGCTGGAGCAGATTTTAACCGATATCCAGAAGGCAGACCCCTCCTGGAATGTCATCCTGCTCCGTTACTTTAACCCCATCGGTGCACACAAGAGCGGAAAGATTGGTGAAAACCCCAACGGCATTCCCAACAATCTGATGCCCTATATTACCCAGGTAGCGGTTGGAAAGCTGCCGAAATTAGGCGTGTTCGGTAACGATTACCCTACGCCGGACGGCACCTGCATCCGCGACTACATTCATGTACTCGACCTGGCAACCGGCCATGTAAAGGCGCTGGAAAGACTGAAAAAAAATGCCGGTCTCGATATTTACAATCTGGGAACCGGCATTGGATACAGTGTTCTGGATGTGATTCATAATTTTGAAGCAGCCACCGGCATTACCATTCCCTTTGAATTCAAGCCAAGACGTGCGGGCGATATTCCGGTAAACTATTCCAATGCAGACAAGGCATGGAAGGAACTGGGCTGGAAAGCACAGTACGGAATTAAGGAAATGTGCGAGGACTCCTGGAGATGGCAGAGCAACAATCCCAACGGTTATTAATGGGGATTACTTTTCTGCGGGGAACGAAACTGTAATGGTGGTTCCTTTTCCCAAGGTGCTCTCTAAGGAAATGCTTCCTTTTAAGTAGGCTACGGCATGCTTTACAATGGAAAGACCGAGACCGGTGCCGCCGCTTTCACGGGAGTGGCTTTTGTCCACCCGGTAGAAGCGTTCAAATACGCGGGACTGGTCGGCGGGAGCAATTCCCACACCGTTGTCGCTGACGGCAACCTGCACCTTGTCACCGGCCGTTTTTACATCTACTTTGACAAAGCCGCCTTCCTTGTTGTACTTTACGGCATTGTCGCACAGATTATAAATGATATCATAGAGGAGCTTGTGAACGCTGTTAAGCGGGGCAGGCTCCCCTTTTATTGTCAGGGAAATGTTCCGGCTTTCCGCAATGGGACCCACCATTTCCAACGCCTCCTTCGCAACGGAGAGGGCGTCCACATTTTCCCAGTTCATCTCCGTGTTTTCATCAAGCTGGGACAGGCGGATGATGTCGCTGACCAGGGACACCAGTCGTGCCGCATCCGTTTTGATATGACCGATAAAACGGGGCATATCCTCCGGCTTTACAAGACCGCTTTCGATTAAGTCAGCGCTGCCGATAATGGACTGGAGCGGAGTTTTCAGCTCATGGGAAACATTGGCGGTGAACTCTCTGCGGTTCTGCTCTGCCTGAATTTTTTCGGTATTGTCGATGGCGAGTAAAAGCACACCGATAACCTCGTCCTTTTCCACAATCTTGTTGATACACAAATCGTAATTTCTGCCGTTCTTTTCATATTCTAATTCCTGTTTCTTGCCGGACAGGGTTTCCTTGATGGCGCGGCTGATTTCCGGGGTACGGTCTATGGTAAGAAAATCCTTGCCGATGCTGTCTTCCTCCGCTTCGAAAATCTTCCGGGCGGCGGTATTCAGACTGACTACCACACCGTCCTTATTTAAGACGATTAAGCCTTCACTCATGTTGGAGGTAATGGCATTAAATTCATTCTGACTCCGGGAAAGCTCATCCATCTGCAGGGCAATCTGTTTATTCTGCTGTGCCATATGGCGGAGCAGCGGGCTTAATTCCTCGTACACATCATTGGAAAGCGGGTCGTTCAAATCCAGATTGTTTAAGGGCCTTACCAGATTCCGGGAAGCGTGCTTTGCCAGGAAAACGGAAAGCAGGATGGCAAGGAATGTAATGACCAAAAGCGGCTGCAGCATACCTAACAGGAGAGAAACGATGGTTACCTGACTGGTGGAAATACGGAGCACCCTGTCATCGGAGAGCTTCTTGGCAAAATAATAGGTCTGTTCCGTCAGGGTGCGGGAATAGCGGTGGGACTCTCCGTAGCCGGAGAGGAAAGCCTCCTGAAATTCCCTTCTGTCGCTGTGGTTTTCCATGGCAGCGGCATCTGCATTGGTATCGTAAAGGACGGTGCCGTCCGTATCAATGAGAGTAAGACGGTATTCACCGTTTTCCACATTTTTCAGATATTCGATACCCTCGTCCTCCACGGCGGTCGAGGCAAAGCTTAACTGGGTTTTCAACTGGGATTTCCTTAAAGAGGTGAAATAATCGTTTAAGGAAGTCAGTATGACGAGGTAGCAGGCAAGGAGCACCGTGCAGGCTACCAAAAGGATGGAATGAAATATTTTCTTTGTCATAAAGATGCCTCCATTCTGTATCCGACACTGATTACGGTTTTGATCAGCGAACCGTATTTTCCGAGTTTCTTTCGTAAGGTTTTGATATGCATATCCACGGTGCGGGTTTCACCGTAGTAATCCACACCCCATACGGCATTCAGCAGTTTTTCACGGGAAAAAACCACGCCGATGTGGGATAAAAACAGGTGCAGCAGTTCAAATTCCTTGTAGGTGAGAGCAACTGTTTCGCCGTCCATGGTTACCACGCGGTTGTCAACCTGCATGGAAATGCCGGACAGGGAAAGCGTCTGTGCGGGCACGGTATCCTCACAGCGGCGAAGAACTGCCTTCACGCGGGAAACTAATTCCATAACGCCGAAGGGCTTTACCAGATAGTCGTCGGCGCCTAAGTCCAGACTCTGGATTTTATCGTATTCCATACCCTTGGCAGTTGCCATGATAACGGGGATTTTCTGGGTTTCCGGCATAGCGCGAAGCTTTTTTAACACTTCCACACCGTCTAATTCCGGCATCATAATATCCAGGATAATAAGCTGGGGTTTTTCCTCGGAAAGGGCATGCAGCATGGAAACTCCGTCTGCAAACCCTTTCGCTTCAAATCCTGTGGCATTTAAGGTATACACTTCAATATCCCTGATGGCACTGTCGTCATCCACACACCATATCATAATTCTGCTTCTCCTTTATGCACGCCGGTGACGGAAAACTGTACCCATTCGGCAATGTTTACCGCATGGTCGCCGATTCGCTCAAAATACTTGGCAATCATCAGTAAATCCATGGCATATTCTCCGTCGGCTGTGTTCTGACTTATCATATCAATTAAGAAATTTTTGGTTTTGGTAAAATCGTCGTCCACAATATCGTCATCCACGATGACCTTCTGGGCGAGAAGCAGGTCCTGCTTTACATAAGCATCGATACTGTCCGTAACCATCTGGATGGTGGATTTTGCCATATGCTGGATGTAGGAGCATTCCTCACCGGTTCTGCCGTTTAAGAACGTAATAATGTCGGCAATGTCGGCTGCCTGGACTCCGATTCTGTCCATGTCTGTAATCATTTTAAGCGCTGCGGAGATTTGACGCAAGTCCCTTGCTACCGGCTGTTGCTGTAAAAGCATTTTTAAGCAGATGGATTCGATGCTCCGCTCCATATGGTCGATTTCTTCGGTAATGGGAATGACCTTTTTGCATTTTTCGGGCTTTCCCTCCGTCAGTGCCAGTGCGGATAAAGAAATGGATTCCTGGCACAGAGAGCCCATCTCGATAAGATTTTTGTTTAACAGCTTTAACTGTTCGTCGAATTTGTTGCGCATCAGCCAAACCTCCCTGTAATATAGTCTTCCGTCCGTTTGTCGTTCGGATTTGCAAAAAGCTTTTCGGTGTCATTGTACTCAATCAGATTTCCCAGAAGGAAGAAAGCGGTCTGGTCGGAAATACGGGCAGCCTGCTGCATGTTATGTGTAACAATGACAATTGTGTATTTCTTCTTTAATTCCATGGCAAGGTCTTCGATTTTGGAAGTGGAAATGGGGTCCAGCGCACTGGTGGGTTCATCCATAAGAAGTACCCTGGGGCTGACAGCCAGCGCTCTTGCGATACAGAGTCTCTGCTGCTGGCCGCCGGAAAGACCGAGTGCGGATTTCTTTAGACGGTCCTTTAATTCATCCCAGATAGCGGCATCCTTTAAGGATTCCTCTACGATTTCATCTAACTTAGCCTTATTTTTGATGCCGTGGATACGGGGGCCGTAGGCGATGTTGTCATAGACGCTCATGGGAAAAGGATTGGGCTTCTGGAACACCATGCCAATGTCGCGGCGCAGCTCGTTGACATCCACACCGGGAGCAAAAATGTCCTTGCCGTCGTATTCCACTTTTCCGGTGATTTTGACGTCGGGAACCAGGTCGTTCATGCGGTTCAAGGTCTTTAAGAAAGTGGACTTGCCGCAGCCGGAGGGACCGATTAAAGCGGTAATGGCATTTTCCTTGATGCCGATTTCAATGTTTTTCAGTGCCTGGGTATTGCCGTACCAGAGGCAGAGGTCTTTAACGGTAATAATGTCTTTCATAGGAAATCTCCTTTTGTGCCGGGAAATCAGCCGGCGTTCTTTTTCTTGAAATATCTGCCTGCAAAATCAGCCAGCAGATTGATAATCAGTGTCATAATCATCAGAATGGCAGCGATGGCAAAGGCGGTATCAAAATCACCCTGCTCCTTGGCATACACGTAAAGAGCAACGGTAAGAGTGGCGCCGGAGCTGGTAAGTCCGTGGAAGATATTGTTTAAGGCATGGGCAAAACCAGCGGTGAAAAGCAGGGCAGCCGACTCACCTATGATTCGACCTACGGAGAGGATAAGACCGGTTACCACACCGTCGATACAGCCGGGAAGCACCACCGTACGGATGACGCGCCATTTACCGGCTCCCAGTCCGAAAGCGCCTTCCCGGTAGCTTTGGGGAACGGTCTTTAAGCTTTCCTGCGTGGTCCGCATGACGGTGGGAAGGTTCATGATAACCAGCGTCATGGCGCCCGCTAACAGGGATGTTTTCATGGATAAAAACTGACAGAAGAAAAGCATACCCACCAGACCGTATATAATGGAAGGGATGCCGGAAAGGGTTTCGGCGGCATATTCCATCAGGGTTACAATTTTTTTGTTCCTGGCATATTCCGTCAGGTACACGGCAGCGCCGACTCCTAAGGGGAGCACTATAAGAAGCGTTGCCAGTATGATGTAAATCGTATTCAAAATATCGGGCAGGATACCGATTTCATCTGTAAGATAGCTGGGCTTTGTGGTGAGAAATTTCCAGGTAATGTGTGGGAATCCCTTAAAGAGCACATAGATAATCAGGAAAAGAACCAGCGCACAGGTGAAAAATACGGAAAGCCACATGAGGGCTTTCATGATGCCGATATAGATTTTTCTGCTTGTGGAAAGAGAGTTTTTCTTCATAGAAATCTCCGGACCTTTCTATTTTCTGCCTGTCATTCCCGACAGGCATTTTGTTAATCTTTTTTCCGTTTCAGGAAAAAGTTTAAGGTTGCGTTAATCAGCATAATAAAGAAGAATAATACCAGAGCGATGGAGAACAGTGCCTGTCTCTGCAGACCGGAGGAGTAGGACATTTCGCTGGCTACCGCGGTTGTTAAGAAACGGACGCTCTGGAAAAGGGAAGGCATATTGGGTACGTTGCCGGATACCATCATGACCGCCATGGCTTCGCCGATGGCACGGCCAACACCTAAAACGATGGCTGCGGCAATACCGCTTTTTGCTGCCGGAACGGATACCTTGAAGTAGGTTTCCACCGGTGTGGCTCCCAATGCAAGGGAAGCCTCTTCGTATTCTTTCGGTACGGCGTCCAGGGCATTTAGGGAAACCTTGATGATGGACGGCAGTACCATGATTGCCAGTACAACGATGGCAGCAAGGAGGCTGGCACCGTCGGGAATATGAAATATATTACGGATGGCAGGTACCAGAATCAGCATACCCACCAGGCCATATACAACGGAAGGAATTCCGGCTAACAGACTGACAGCGGTTTCTACAGCGCGGCGCAGATTGTAGGGAGCTATCTTGGAAAGAAACACGGCTGTTAAAAATCCGATAGGTGCTCCCAGTATTACGGCACAGACCGTACCGTAAATACTGGTTAAAATAAAAGGGAGGATGCCGAACTCAGGAGTCGCAGCCGTAGAATGCCATTCTTTCCCAAATAAAAAGGAAATCAGTCCGATTTTGCGGATAGCCGGAACCCCGGCTATCACTAAGTATATGGTAATCAGAAGTACGGATACTACGGTAATCATTCCTAAGATTAGGAAGATACCGGCTACAATTCGTTCAAAAGCTCGTTGTTTTTTCATACAAATCCTCATACCTTTCTTTTGCTTCCAGGAATTTTAGAAACTGTTATTTTGCGGGTACAACACCGGCGCCGGTAATGATGTCGGCAACCTTGTCACTGGTTACATAGTCAAAGAATGCCTGTGCTGCATCGGAGAGCTTTACACCATCCTTGGTTACTAAAACGAAGGGACGCTGGATAGCATAGCTGCCGTCTTTTACGGTTTCTTCGGAAGGAGCCACACCGCCGACACTAAGAGCTTTTACGTTGTCCTTTACTGCGGAAAGGGAGGTGTAACCGATGGCATCCGGGTTCTGGCTTACGGTAGTGATGACATCACCGGTAGAAGTAAGCTCCTGACGGTACTGGCATTTTTCAGAGGTTTTGGTAATGGACTCGAAACCGTCTCTGGTACCGCTTCCTGCTTCACGGCCGATTACTACGATTTCTGCATCGGCGCCGCCGACTTCGCTCCAGTTGGTAATTTCACCGGTGTAAATGGAAGCAATCTGTTCAATGCTTAAGTCATTTACCTGGTTTTCGGGATTTACGACTACGGCAATACCGTCAAGTGCAAGTACGGTTTCGGTAAGTCCCTGTGCTTTTTCTTCATCCTTTAAGGAACGGCTGGAAAGACCGATGTCGCATCTTCCTTCGGATACGGCTGTGATACCGGAACCGGAACCGGTGGGATTGTAGGTAAACTGGATACCGTCATTTTCATTCATGAAGGACTCGCCCAGAGCACCGATTACTTTTTCCATGGAAGTGGAACCGTCGGTTGCTACGGTTCCGGAAAGCTTGCTGTTTCCGCATCCGGTTAAGGAGGTTAAAGCAAGGATAGTTGCAACTGCTAAACTGACTACTGTTTTCTTTTTCATAATGTAATTCCTCTTTTCTTTTTTATGGCGCAAAGCCTTTTTGTTTACAAGAAAAGGGTAGCATCGGTTTGTAAAGTCAAAAAGCAGACCGGTGTAAAATCGGTGTAAAGCAGTAAAATACATAAAAAAAGCACCCGACTTTACATCGGATGCCTTTTATTTAACAGGGGACTATGCTACATAACGATACATGAAGATGAAGTGGCAGATGCTGCCCGCCATGACAAACAGGTGGAAAATTTCATGGGAGCCGAAGTTTGCATGCTTCGCATTAAAGATAGGAAGCTTTAGGGCATAAATGATACCGCCCACGGTGTAAATAATACCGCCTGCTAAAAGCCAGCAGAAAGCCGGAACGGAAAGTGTATGGATGAGTTCACGGAACACAAAGACACAGACCCAGCCCATGGCGATATAAATTATGGAAGAAAACCATTTCGGACAGGTAATCCAGAAAGCCTTGATCAGCATGCCGGCAATGGCGATGCTCCATACAACGGTCAGCATGGTGACACCTTCTTTGCCGCCTAAAACAATGAGGCATACCGGTGTGTAAGAACCGGCAATCAGCACGAAAATCATCATGTGGTCAATCTTCCGGAAAATCCGTAAGGGCTTTCCGCTTAAATTTACGGAATGATAAGTGGCACTTGCGCCATATAATAAAACCATGCTGAGCATGAAAATAAGCATTGCGGTAAATGTCCGGCCGCCTGCGGAAACACCGGCTTTGATAAGCAGGGGGACGGAAGCGAAAAGGGCCATCATACAGCCGATAAAATGAGTAATGGCACTGCCAGGTTCACGAATAGTAATCTGCATAAAATTTCATTCCTTTCCATAGCCTGAAAATGCAGGCAAATATTTGTATAATAAATCTTTTACATGTTGACAGTTACAATACATAGTATTCAATACTACATGTCGTTGAAGAAATACTACTACATGAGTAAGGATATGTCAAGAAGAAAAATTTATGCATAAAAAAAGAGGATGCTGCATCCTCTTTTTGTGTCCGGAAACTCAGTCTTCTTCGATGACCTGTATTTCGAGGTAATCGAAGGGAATGGTTTCGGTGAAATTGTCCTGGGTAAAGCGGGTTTTACTGTGGAGCTGGAAATCCCGCACCGTGGAGTCGAGCCAGATGGGGTGACCCAGATCAAATTTTGTGCAGATTTCATCAATGGCATGAAAAATTTTATGGGTGCGGGTATCTGTTCCGGCATCCTCCACAACCATATCGTTTAACATTTTGTTGTTCTTAAAAGTTTTGGCCCATAATCGAAACATAAAATTCCTTTCCGGAAAACCCAGGTCTGCCTGCAGGCTTTTCCGTAGAATAAAGATAGCGGTATCTGTCTTTTCATATTAACAGATTATCTGAAATAAAAATACACATAAAATATTAAAATTTTCATAAATCTTTATACAAAATATACAAAAGCGAGAAACGATGTGATATAATAAAAATAGTTTTTATTTTGTAAAAGGAGCAGGAATATGGATGTAAGGGAATACCGGGATGACGGAATAGACAGTTGGGAAGAAGTCAATCTGATTTACAATGCGGCGCTCAAGCAGGTGCAGACCAAAATGGAGATTTTAAATGACGAGTTCCAGAGAGTACACCGTTACAATCCCATTGAGCATATCAAGGCACGTATCAAAAGCTCGGAAAGCATTGTGAAAAAGCTAAAGCGGTATGGCTACGAGTCCACCATTGAAAATATGATTACCTATGTGAATGATATTGCCGGTATCCGCATTATCTGTTCATTTACTTCGGATATTTACCGGATTGCAGACATGGTGGCAAACCAGAAGGACATCAAGGTTCTTTCCATTAAGGACTACATTACATATCCCAAGGCAAGCGGCTACAAGAGCTACCATATGATTTTATCCGTGCCGGTCTACCTTTCCGACCGTATCGAGGAAACCAAGGTGGAAATGCAGATACGCACCGTTGCCATGGATTTCTGGGCAAGCTTAGAGCACAAGATGCATTATAAATTTGAAGGGGATGCACCGCAGCACATCAAGGACGAACTGGTGGAATGCGCGCATATGGTGTCCGACCTGGATGCCCGGATGCTTTCCTTAAATGAAGAAATACTTGCCATGAGTGAGGAGAAGAAATAATAATTTACCGGGAATTTACATGGGACACTGATTGATTTTAACTTCCTGTCTTATGGTTACTTCAAAAGAAGACAGGAAAGAAGACGGTTACATGAAGCATTTTATTTCCGACCACACGCCTATGGACGATTACCAAGGGATACTGCAGCAGGCGTATTACACGATAGAAAGTAACGAAGAGTACATCTGGGAGAAGGATGATAACGAAGAAACACTAAAAAAACGCAGGGCATACAGGTTTATTGACGGTGCGGTAAAAGTTCTGTTATTGTTGGCGGGAATTCTGTTTTTAATCTCGGTGAGCATGCTTGTCATCCGAAATAAAACAGGAGCATATGATGTTTTGGGAAGATTGTCCAAAGCGGGACTGCTTTTCGGAACAGGTGCCTTTGGGCTTGGCATTTTCCCGGCGGCAGCAGGGGCATGGATGGAGTCCTATTATGCAAAAGCGGATAAAAAGATACAGGACGACCGAAAACGCAGAACATTTCTTCTGGTATTATACGAGAAAAGTACGCAGAACCATCCAATGGACCGATAAGCTGCTGAATGCCGATAGGCTTTTTGACGCACTGCAGATACTGGAAAAACGAAAGTAATTTTTATCTATTTAGAAAATACACACCGAAATTCAGATAGCCGGCGAAGCTCACCCATAAAAGATAGGGCAGGAGCAGATAGCCGGCTGTTTTTGACAGCTTGAAAAATTCCTTCATGGTCAGAAGAATGAGCACCCAGAGGGCAATCAGCCAGGCAAAGGAAAACAGATACCACTGCATGTTGAAAAAGAAAACGGACCACAGAAAATTGAACACAAGCTGTATGCCGTACAGCGAAAGCGCCGGAAGTCCGTCCTGTCCCGACTTGTAAATCAGGTAGGAGGCAATCCCCATTAACACATACAGAATGCCCCACGCAACGGGGAAGAGCCAGTCCGGGGGTGTCAGAGGCGGCTTTGCCGCCTGCGCAAACGCTTCCATGCCGCTTTGGGTGATAAGAGCGGACAGGCCGCCCACCGCGAGCGGGATAGCGATGCTTATGAGTAACGGTTTCCAGTTGATTTCCTTTATATTCATGGTTTGCGGCTCCTTTTGTTCTGGGTTTTATTTTATTTTTTCTATATTATATAGAAGAAAAGCTGTTTTATACGTGGAAACGGGAGCAGAAGTGAATTTCAAAAATATTTGGAACATTTAGTGAGGGTATTTAGAACTTGATACAAAAACTTTAAACAAATTGTAGGAAGTTGTATGAGGTGATGTGTATGAATACGGTTATGGATTATGAATCAATATTTGAACGATATGGCGGAATAATGCGTACTCTACAGCTTTTTGCACAGGAAGAGTTTCTGCGTAAGCTTGAAAGGTCACGATATGCGGAGAATCTTGTTTTGAAAGGTGGGATGGAAGCAATCATGAAAGAAATTTGTCAGACAGATACGCAGAATGATTTCATTATTATGGAAGTCCTGAGAATGAGAGAAATTACGCAGGAGAAGAAATATTCCGGTATAGGTATCAATCTGATGGCGCGTATTAAAAATGTGTGAATTCCATTTTCTGTTGATATTGGTGTGGATGACGTGATAGTACCCGGTGCAGTCAAGAGAACTGTGACAACCAGGTTGGAGGGCCTTAAGGAACCCAGTATTTATACATATTCTTTGGAGAGCACAATGGCAGAGAAATTTGATGCCATCTTAAAGAGAATGACTGCTTCCAGCAGGATGAAAGATTTTTCTTCCGTATTGGTGCAAATCGACCGGTTTATCGGTCCTGTGTATGGAGCATTACTGCGAGAAGATGAATTTTTAGGGATGTGGTCATCAAAAGAAAATGTATGGAAATAGCAACAAAGTATTCCTGCATCGGCTTTATCCCCTAAGTCTTGTAATCAAGAATTTACTATTACATTTTACAAAAAAGCTTGTCCCAACCCCTTGACTTGGAGTGAACTCCAAAGAATATAATGACTTTAGTGAGCAATAAAAGAAGCAAAACAAGATAAAACAAAGGAGGTCTGCGGCAGCGGGTTATTTCCCACTGCCGCTTTTTGCTTTCAGTTCTTCGTATAATTCTTCTATGGCGCCGTCTTCGGGCAGGTTAAGAAATACCGTTGTCTTATCAGTCTGTATCATCAGGATGGGCATCGTGTCGCCGCCCAGCAGGGCATAGGAAAGACAGCGGGAAACAAAAAGTCACCCTTTTGAATAGGAAAATATTTTTTATCCATAATAACAGTGTAAATATTCTGGAAAGGAAGTAGAACTATGATATTAAAGGAAAAAGAACGTACCACCATTGAAGATTTGCAGACACAGGAAAAAAGCTGCGTGGAAAAATACGGAAAGTATGCTGAACAGGCAAAGGATCCGGAACTCAAAAGCCTGTTTCAGACCCTGCAGAAAAAGGAACAGGAGCATTACGACTCTTTGAGCCAGGTGCTTTCCGGTACCGTGCCCCAATGCAACTGCAACGACTCCGACGGAAAAAATTATGAACCCAAGGCAACCTATTCCGCTATGGAAAATACGGATGACAAGCTACACGATGCGTTTCTGGCAACCGACTGCATCGGAACGGAAAAGTTAGTATCCGGCGAGTACAACACCGACGTGTTCAACTTCGGGGACAGCGGTGTGAGAAAGCTTCTTGCCGATATTCAGGTGGAGGAGCAGAACCATGCGGAAATGCTTTACAAATATAAAACTGTCAACGGTATGAAATAAACCTTTGGGGCTGCGGCAACCGCAAATATTTCAGGCGGAGCTGCAGCCCCTCTTGACTTCTCTTTTCAAATAGGGGTATGATTGTTTTTTAGAATAGAACTACAAGGAAGGACATCGTATACAAATGAAGAAAATTTGGAAAACCTCTGTTGTAGTAACTCTGGCAGTAATGGCATTCAGCGGATGCGGAAAGGCAGACACCTTTGCCTATAAGCAGTTTGACAACATACAGTTTACCGGTGCTTTGGAAGATAGTGAAGGACTGGGCATTGCGGTTGGCGGACAAACGGGTATGCGGATACAGGAGGACGGCTCCTTCAGCGCCAGTTATTATGCTATGGATATGGAGGACACGGGAGAGGATTATCAGGGCGGTACCATGTATTACGGCTCCGGCTTCGGGCAAATTGCAGAACCGGTCAGGGTGGATGACTATACCTACAAAGCAAAAGTGGAGAGCATTACCTGGTCGGAAACGGACGGCGAGAGCTTTCAGGGCGGCATGCGTATGGTATACACAGAGGTTTACGGGCTGGAAGAAGCAGAGGAATTTATGATCTATCTGCCCGGAAAAAAGGTGGCGCAGCTGCCGGAAGCATACATAAAAGGGGTAAAGGAACAGCTCTGTGATGAAAACGGAAATATGCCGGAAACTCTCCCGTTTTACGGAATTTTCAATGAGTCAACCGAGACGGGCTTTGTCGGAGAGGAGATTGACAACCCGTAAAGAAAGGCACACCACTCAAGCGTTGCTTGCATCAAGTACTGCTTGCTTGGAAAACTAAACATAACCGGTTACGATGAATGTGTCAGATGACAGGCCGGCTGTTATCCAATACAGGAAAGAGAGGAAACGTTATGTTTGAAACAGCAAAAGTAGGAAGAAAAATCAAAGAGGCAAGAGTGGCGCAGAATATGACACAGATGAACCTGGCGGATGCCATGGGCGTCAGCTATCAGGCAGTTTCCAACTGGGAAAGAGGCAATTCCATGCCGGATATATCCAAGCTGCCGGAGTTGTGCGACATCCTGCATATCCGTATGGAAGAACTTTTAGGCGAAGAAAGCAGGGCGACAGAGGCGGCTAAGAAATTTGCGGAAAACAGGGATGCGGAAGTTACCATTTCCGAACTGGCAGAGGTTGCGCCCCTTGTAACCCCGGACAGAATGGAAAAAGTAATCCGGGAAAAAACGGAACAGGCAGAAGAGAACGGGAAACCCAGGATTTCCATTTCCCAGTTGATAGGCCTGGCTCCCTTTTTAGGGGATGAAGATCTGGATATGCTGGCAGAAAGTGTGGAAGTGGAAAATTTAAACAAATTCTGTGGCCTGGCTCCGTTTTTAAGTGAGAAGTCTTTGGATAAAATCGTGGACAGGTATCTTGGTTCTGCGAAGGCGGAGGGTATGGATGCGGCAGTATGCGGATTGGCTCCGTTCCTAAGCGAAGAGTCTCTGGATAAAATTGTGGAAAAAAGTCTGGAGTCCGGAAACAGTATGGGAACCGTAACGGGTCTTGCTCCGTTCCTTGCCCGGGAGACGATTCACAAAGTTGCGGAGCATCTGGTAAAACAGGGACGATTCGCGGAACTGATGGGGATTGCCCCCTTCCTGGATGGGGACATCTTAAAGACGGTTTATCCAAAATAAAGGAGAAAAGTTTTTATGAAGAAATCAATTGGTTTTTCAGTTGCGGCGATTATTCTTACGGCTCTATATGGGATGCTGTGTGTAGGCATTTTTACAAATACCGGGACAGTTTATAACCTCTATGGAGTGGTCATACAGGATTTTCATGCGGATGCGTCCGTTTACATAAGCCTGTATGTGCAGACATTCCTGAACGCGGCTCTGGTACTTCTGTTTGCGGTGGGAGCGCTGCTTGGCAATTCCGGCACGGAGAATAATACCAAAGAGCTGATACTTCTTGTGTTTGCCGTGATATTCCAGTGCCTGCTCCCGGTGTGCAATACATTGGGAGGAAGCTATGAAACGGTTGTTATTGCCAGAAGGTACGGAGCTGCAAGCCTTGCTGCTTACAGCGCTATGAAAAACCTGCTTGGTCTGGCGGGAATTCTTCTGACCATAGCCAATGCCATGGCATTGTTACAGATAGGAATCAATTACGGAAGAAAGAAGAAAAACCAATGAAGATTTCGGTAAGAGCTTATGAAGAAAAAGATTTACCCGAAATGATAAGAATTTGGAATGAAGTGGTGGCAGACGGGGTAGCCTTTCCGCAGGAAGAACTTCTGAATGCAAAAACGGGAAAAGAATTTTTTGCCGGACAGACCTACAGCGCCGTGGCAGAGGATACGGAAACCGGAAAAGTGTACGGCCTTTACATCCTGCATCCCAACAACGTGGGACGCTGCGGTCATATCTGCAACGCCAGCTATGCGGTAAGCCGGGACAGCAGAGGACATCACATCGGTGAACAACTGGTATTGGACTGTCTTATGCAGGGCAAAGCCCACGGCTACGGCGTGCTGCAGTTCAATGCGGTTGTGGCAAGCAATGTGCATGCCAGACATCTGTATGAACGGCTGGGCTTTGTGCAGCTTGGTGTCATTCCGAAGGGCTTTCGCATGAAGGACGGCAGCTATGAAGATATCTGTCCCTATTATCATGAATTGTAAACGGTACGGTCGGGAGTTGTAAAGGCAGGATGAAAAATGCCCGGTATTTGCAGCCTGCGGAAAGGAACGGCAAGAATTATGGAAAAACTTCTGCTCATTCACAGCACGAAAGAAATACAACTGCAGGTGAAGAACGTGGCATCCCGCCTGAAACTGGCGCTGGATATTATCCCGGATGAATATTGCGGCTGCCGTCTTAAGGAGCTGGCGGCAGGTAAATATGCACAAAACCCGCCGGATACTGCAGCTTCCGATAGCATTGTGGCAGAGGGCACCGTTCCGGCACCGGCTGCACAAACACCGCCAAGCTGTCTTGTCCTGTGCGGTCTCCGGGACAAGCGTCTGGACAAGGTGCTGTTTGAATTAAGGAGAGCGGACATTCCGATAGATTATAAGGCAGTTTTAACACCGTCTAACCAGGAGTGGACGGTGCCGGAGCTTATGAAAGAACTGCAGAGAGAAAGACAGGCTGTGGGAAGATAAGCCTGTCTTTCCTTTTTGGGGCAGATGCCCTTTAAAACCCTTTAAAATGAGGAGTGCCCCGATACATCTCTGCATCGGGGCTATTATGAAAAAAATTATCTCAAATCGTTTCTTAAGATGGTTTTAGTATAGCAATTATTTATGAACAAACTATGAACAAGATGTAAATAAAAGGTAAATGTTACAAAGAAACGAAAAAACGAAAATAATTTATATACAAGTTGCACAAAAAAGTGCTTTTTATTGTTTTTTCGATGAAGAGATGATAAAATAGGTATATTATATGTGGTGAAAATTACCCTATTACTCCGGGAGGAAGAAATATGGATACCTTTATTGATAAATTGGCACAAAAGCTGACAGCACAGGAGATGATAAATGCCAACTCGGCAGCCGATGCGGCAGAGCTTACCATGCTGCGGGAGCAGATGGCGGAATATGAGGATCTGCTGAAGGACATTCAGGAGGAAAACGAAAAGGGAAAGGACAGCACGGCACGCATGGAAAAAAGTGCGGCGGCGATTGACCAGAGCACGGCGGGACTGACCCAGAGCGCATCCCTGATGGAAGAGCAGGTTGCACAGGTAAAGGAACAGATTGGCAGAATGAGCGCCGGTGCAGACCGTCTGGAAGAGGAAATCAGACGTCTTTCCGAAACGAGCGGTAGCAGCGCTTCCTTTGAAGAAGAAGTCACCAAACTGAATATGGGCATGACAAGTCTCGGCGACAGCATCAATCGTCTGAACGAGAGCGCTACCAATATCAGTGACGGTGTTATCGACTTAAGCGAAGGCACCTTCCATTTAGGAGAGGGACTTTCCCAGATGGACAAAGGCTTAGAACGCTTAAATGAAAGCAATACCCGCTTAGAGCAGGTTGTGGAACGCAACGAAAAGAGCGTATCCATGGCGGCACAGACCGTGGTACGCGCCGAGCAGAGCGTTACCAAGGCAGAACAGGGCGCCGCAAAGACGGACGAGCTCATCCGCACCGCCATGGCAAAGATTGAGCAGATGCAGGCAGGAAACGGCAATACGGAAGAAGTAAAGGCACTGCTTGCCGAATTACAGAAGGTACAGAACGACCAGTTTGCACAGCTTACCGATCACGTACACAAGGAAAACGTAAAGGTATACCGCAATGTGCAGGCGGTTGTTATTGACGAAAACGACAAACAGAATGAGAACAGCGGAAAGAGCTTTGGTTACCTGTCCGTAAGAACCAACGCCATTCTGGTAGTATCCCTGGTATCTTTGCTGGCATCCTGTGCCGGACTGGTATTCCAGATTTTAGTATACCTTCACATTCTGTAAATACATATTTTATAAGCGTCTGGCAAAAACAGTTTATTACATATCCATAAACACGGAGGCAGCATGAGCAAACAAATTTGGAAACCCGGCAATATGCTTTATCCCTTACCGGTTGTTATGGTCAGTGTGGCTGACAAAGAAGGAAAGCAGAATATCATTACGATTGCGTGGACAGGCACCATCTGCAGCGACCCGCCCATGGTTTCCATATCCGTACGGCCGGAGAGATATTCCTATCATATGATAAAAGAAACCGGTGAATTCGTGATAAACCTGACCACGAAGGACCTGGCTTTTGCCACGGATTACTGCGGCGTGAAAAGCGGCAGGGATGTGGACAAGTTTGCTGCCATGCAGCTGACGCCCGTGCGGGGAGAAAAGGTAAAAGCACCGTTAATTGCCGAAAGTCCTGTGAATTTAGAGTGTAAAGTTACCGAAGTGAAGCATTTGGGCACACACGATATGTTTATGGCAGAGGTGGTCTGCGTCCATGCGGATGAAAAATACATGGATGAGCAGAACCGTTTTCATCTGGAAATGGCAGACCCCATTGTATATTCCCACGGCACTTATATGACCACGGGGAAAAAGATTGGTACATTTGGTTACAGCGTAAGGAAAAAGAATTAGTATGAAAATTACCCGGTATCACAAAAGGTTAAAATACACATATATGAAAGTGGCAGGCGGCATACTTGTTGTCGCCGCTCTCTTTTTTCCGTCCTATGTAAAATGGGAAGCTCCTGCGGAGAATATGTTTACCGTTTCCTTAAACGGTGAAGAAGTGGGAGTGGTTGCGGAGAAAGAAACTGCCGAAAAGCTGCTCCAGGAAGCCCGCAAGGAATTAGTTTCCGGCAGGGACGGGCTGGTATTTATGGACGTGGATATGAATTTGCGGGGGCAGGCAGTGCTGGTCGGCAAAATCGATGACGAAGATTCCGTCCGGTCCCGCATGAAACAGGTGCTTGAGCACAACATCAAAGAAACCACACACCGTTCCTATGCCGTGAAAATCAATAATTACATGGTAAACTTAGGAAGCAGGGAGGATGTGCTTTCTCTTTTGCAGCAGGCGGTGGACAAATATGACACGGAAGGACGTTATCAGGTAAATCTGGCCCATGCCCAGGGCAGGGAATTCAACGTACTTACCGCACAGATTGAAGACACGGCGGACGAAGAAACAACCGGCCGGGATAGCGGCACCGTACAGGTAAGCGACAAGGGCGGTTTTGAACTGGCAGCAGAAAACATGCTTACGGACACAGAGCCTGCGGGAGAAAAGGATTTCTCCGACTATGAGCTTGGTACGGTGGATATCCGTTTTGCGGAAGAAGTGGAAATCGTGGAAGTGTATCTGGATGACTCCCAGCTTACGGATGTGGCTACCGCGGCGGAGGAAGTCATCAAGGAGCAGGAGGTAAATTCTGTATACGAAGTGGTTCCCGGCGACACTCTTTCCGAAATTGCCATCAAGACCAACATCCCCATGGATCAGCTGGTCGCTATGAATGACTCCCTGGAGGACACCAATTCTGTAATCCGTGTGGGACAGGAATTGATTATCACCATTCCGGAGCCCGAGCTTTCCGTGGATCATGACGAAGAAATGTACTATGAGGAGATTTACGATGCTCCCGTTCAGTATGTATACAATGACAGCTGGTACACCAATCAGACCAAGACCCTGCAGGAGCCTTCGGCGGGCTTCCGGAAAGTAGTGGCAGTTGTTTCCTATAAGAATGATACCGAAACAAACAGGGAAATACTAAAAGAAGAAGTGGTCATGGAAGCGGTTCCGAAGATTGTGGAAAAAGGAACCAGAATACCGCCTACTTATATCAAGCCGATTTCCGGCGGGCGTCTGACATCAAACTTTGGTAAGAGAAAAGCACCGAAGAAGGGCGCCAGCACCTATCATAAGGGCGTTGACTGGGCAACCCCGAAGGGCACTACGGTTGTAGCATCCTGCGGCGGTACGGTAGCCAAAGCCGGATGGGGCAGCGGCTACGGCTACGTGGTCTACATTAACCATGAAGACGGCAGACAGACCCGTTACGGACACTTAAGCAAGGTTCTGGTAACGGCGGGACAGAAGGTTTCCCAGGGAGATAAGATAGCCTTGAGCGGAAATACCGGCGTAAGTACGGGACCTCATCTGCACTTTGAAATCCTGATAAACGGCAAGCAGGTCAATCCCTTAAACTACCTGAATTAGCCGGGAAAAGTCACGAACACATATTCACGTTTACAAAAACGGTGTATGGATATATAATGTAAGGATAAGAAATCTTGAAATGGATAGAGGTATGAAAATGGAACAATACGCAATCAAAGGCGGTAATCCATTAGTTGGTGAAGTGGAAATCGGCGGTGCCAAAAATGCCGCTCTTCCCATTATAGCTGCGGCCCTTATGTCAGAAGAGACAGTGCATATAGATAATTTGCCCGATGTCAGGGATACCAATGTATTATTGGAAGCTATGCAGAGCATCGGCGTTATGATTAAAAGAGAAGACCGTCACAGAGTGACGATTTATCCTTCCCGGATAAACAATCTGGTAGTGGACGGCGAAGGCGTCCGCCGTATCCGTGCGTCCTACTATTTTATCGGAGCACTGCTTGCACGTTACAAAAAAGCAGAAGTAGCGCTTCCGGGTGGCTGCGATATCGGCTGCAGAGCCATAGACCAGCATATCAAGGGCTTCCGTGCGCTTGGTGCGGACGTCAACATTGAGTACGGACTGATTAAAGCGGAAGCGGAGCGCTTAAAGGGCAGCCATATTTACATGGATGTGGTTTCCGTAGGCGCCACCATTAACATCATGATGGTAGCGGCACTGGCAGAAGGTCAGACGATTATTGAAAATGCAGCAAAGGAGCCTCACGTAGTAGACCTTGCCAATTTCTTAAACAGCATGGGTGCCAACATCAAGGGCGCCGGTACGGATGTTATCCGTATCAAGGGTGTTTCCCACCTGCACGGTACCGATTATGCAATTATTCCCGACCAGATTGAAGCCGGAACCTTTATGTTTGCGGCAGCAGTCACAAAGGGAGATGTTACTGTAAAAAATGTTATTCCGAAGCATTTGGAGTCCATTACCGCAAAGCTTTTGGAAATCGGTTGTGAAATCGAGGAGTCCGATGATGCGGTGCGTGTTGTGGCGGCAAAACCGTTACGACATACACAGGTAAAGACACTTCCTTACCCCGGTTTTCCCACGGATATGCAGCCCCAGATTACGGTGGCGCTGGCATTGTCCCAGGGTACCAGTATCGTAACCGAAAGCATCTTTGAGAACCGTTTTAAATATGTGGATGAACTGACACGCATGGGTGCCAACATCAAAGTAGAAGGCAATACCGCTATCGTGGATGGCGTAAGCAAATATACCGGAGCCAAGATTTCGGCTCCCGACCTCCGTGCGGGCGCGGCACTTGTGCTGGCGGCACTGGCAGCGGACGGTTATTCCGTTGTGGAGGATATTCACTATATCCAGCGCGGATACGAGGATTTCCATTTGAAACTGCAGTCTCTGGGCGCACAGATTGACAAAGTGGATTCCGAAAGAGAATTACAGAAATTCAAGCTTAAAATAGGCTGATGCCGGGAGAAACCCGTATACAGAACGCAAAAGAAAAGGAGACTAAAATGGAACAGGAAAAGTTATTGTTTACTTCCGAGTCTGTTACAGAAGGACATCCCGACAAAATGTGCGATGCCATTTCTGATGCAATTTTGGATGCTCTCATGGAGCAGGATCCTATGAGCCGTGTTGCCTGCGAAACAGCAAGCTGCACCGGTTTCGTACTCGTTACCGGAGAAATCACCACAGAAGCTTATGTGGATATTCAGAAAATCGTAAGAGAAACCGTAAAAGAAATCGGTTATGACAAATCCGAATACGGCTTCGACGGCAATACCTGTGCCGTTATGGTAGCTATTGACGAACAGTCCCCCGACATTGCCATGGGTGTTGATAAATCCTTAGAGGCAAAGAAGGAATCGGCTGAAAACAATATGTCCGAAGAAGAGCTGGATGCCATCGGCGCCGGCGACCAGGGTATGATGTTCGGTTATGCCACCAATGAGACAGAGGAATATATGCCTTATCCCATTTATCTGGCACACAAGCTGACCAGGCAGCTGACCAAGGTTCGTAAGGACGGAACCCTTCCTTACCTTCGTCCCGATGGAAAGAGCCAGGTTTCCGTACAGTATGATGAAGCCGGAAAGCCCATCAGGCTGGAAGCGGTTGTACTTTCCACCCAGCACGACCCGGATGTTACCCAGGAACAGATTCACGAAGACATTAAGAAATATGTATTTGACCCCATCCTTCCCAAGGAAATGCTGGATGAGGACACCAGGTACTTCATTAACCCCACCGGACGTTTTGTTATCGGCGGACCTCACGGAGACGCAGGTCTGACAGGAAGAAAGATTATCGTAGACACCTACGGCGGATATGCCCGTCACGGCGGCGGCGCTTTTTCCGGTAAGGACTGCACCAAGGTAGATCGTTCCGCAGCATACGCTGCCCGTTATGTGGCAAAGAACATTGTGGCAGCGGGACTGGCTGACAAGTGCGAAATCCAGTTGTCCTACGCAATCGGTGTGGCACATCCCACCTCCATCCGCGTGGATACCTTCGGCACAGGTAAGCTTTCCAATGCCAAGCTGGTAGAAATTATCCGTGACAATTTTGATTTACGTCCCGCAGGTATTATCAAGATGTTGGATTTGCGCCGTCCTATTTACAAGCAGACCGCTGCTTACGGACATTTCGGACGCAACGACCTTGACCTTCCCTGGGAGAAATTAGACAAAGCAGACGACTTAAAGAAATATTTAGCATGAGAACAGGTGAATTAATAAAACGATTTATTCCTTATTATAAAAGTCACAAAGGAGTGCTGGCGGCAGATTTATTCTGCGCCAGCCTTATTTAGTATATAACAAGGGGGAAGACATGGCATTCACACATTTGCATGTGCATACAGAGTATTCACTGTTAGACGGTTCCAACAAAATAAAAGAATATGTCAAGCGTGTGAAAGAGCTTGGCATGGACAGTGCGGCAATCACCGACCACGGCGTTATGTACGGTGTCATTGATTTTTACCGTGCGGCAAGGGAAGCCGGCATCAAGCCGATTCTGGGCTGCGAGGTCTATGTGGCGCCCAATTCCCGCTTTGACAAGGAGCTTACCGGCGGTGAGGACCGGTATTACCATCTGGTGCTTTTAGCAGAAAACAATACAGGCTATGCCAACCTGATGAAAATTGTCAGCCGCGGTTTTACAGAGGGCTATTATTATAAGCCCCGCGTGGATATGGAGGTTTTGCAGACCTATCACGAGGGCATCATTGCTCTTTCCGCCTGTCTGGCGGGCGAGGTGCAGCGCTACATTGTAAAAGGACTGCATGAGGAAGCGAAAAAAGCGGCGTTAAAATATGAAGCATGTTTCGGAAAGGGCAATTTCTTTCTGGAAATGCAGGACCACGGCATCCCGGAGCAGAAGCTGGTCAACACGGAGCTTCTGAAATTAAGCAAGGAAACCGGCATTGAACTGGTGGTCACCAACGATGTGCACTATACCTATAAGGAAGATGTGGACTCCCATGATATACTGCTCTGTCTGCAGACCGGTAAAAAGCTGGCGGATGAGGACAGAATGCGCTATGTGGGCGGTCAGTACTATGTCAAAAGCGAAGAGGAAATGAAGGCGCTTTTCCCCTATGCGTGGGAAGCGGTGGAAAACACCCAGAGAATAGCGGACCGCTGCCATGTGGAAATTGAGTTTGGCGTTACGAAGCTGCCGAAATTTGAAGTGCCGGAAGGCTATGACTCCTGGACCTACTTAAATAAACTCTGTAGCGATGGGTTAGCGGAACGTTACGGCGATGAGCATGCACCTGCGGGCAGCACCGGTCAGACCTTACGGGAACGGCTGGACTATGAGCTGAATGTCATCCGTACCATGGGCTATGTGGATTACTTCCTGATTGTGTGGGATTTTATCAATTATGCCAAGGAACACGGTATCCCCGTGGGACCGGGACGAGGCTCCGCGGCGGGAAGTATTGTGGCATACTGCCTGAAAATCACCAATATCGACCCCATCCGCTACCAGCTTTTGTTTGAACGTTTCTTAAACCCGGAGCGTGTGTCCATGCCCGATATCGATGTGGATTTCTGCTTTGAAAGAAGGCAGGAGGTCATTGACTATGTGGGCAGGAAGTACGGTGCGGACAAGGTAGTGCAGATAGTTACTTTCGGTACCATGGCAGCAAGAGGCGTTATCAGGGATGTGGGCCGTGTTATGGACATGCCCTATGCGTTTGTGGACTCCATTGCGAAAATGATTCCCAACGAATTAAACATTACCATTGATAAAGCGCTGGATATGAACCCGGAATTCAAGAGCTTATACAGCTCGGACGACAGAGTGCATCATCTGATCGATATGTGCAAACGTCTGGAAGGTCTGCCGAGAAATACTTCCATGCATGCGGCGGGCGTGGTTATCTGCCAGAAATCGGCGGACGAATTTGTGCCCTTATCCCGCGGATCGGACGGTTCCATTGTCACCCAGTTTACCATGACGACGCTGGAAGAACTGGGACTCTTAAAAATGGACTTTTTAGGGCTTCGTACCCTGACCGTTATCCAGAATGCCGTGAATATGATTGAAAAGGACACCGGCATACATATTGACGTGGACCATATTGATTATGACGATAAAAAAGTACTGGAATCCTTGGGAACCGGCAAAACGGACGGTGTGTTCCAGCTGGAAAGTACGGGCATGAAGAACTTCATGAAGGAGCTTCGCCCCCAGAGCTTAGAGGACGTTATCGCGGGTATTTCCCTGTACCGTCCCGGCCCCATGGATTTTATCCCCAAGTATATCCGGGGCAAAAACAATCCGGACAGCATCACCTACGCCTGCCCGCAGTTAGAGCCTATTTTGGCGCCGACCTACGGCTGTATTGTCTACCAGGAGCAGGTTATGCAGATTGTGCGTGACTTAGGCGGTTACACACTCGGACGAAGCGACCTGGTAAGACGTGCCATGAGTAAGAAAAAACAGGCGGTCATGGAAAAAGAACGCGCCAACTTCGTTTACGGCAATGAGGAAGAGAGCGTTCCCGGCTGCGTTTCCCGCGGCATTGACGAAAAGACGGCATCCGGTATTTACGACACCATGATGGATTTCGCCAAGTATGCGTTCAATAAGTCCCATGCGGCATGCTATGCGGTGGTGGCATACCAGACGGCGTATCTGAAATATTATTACCCGGTGGAATTTATGGCGGCGCTGATGACCTCTGTTATCGACAACCCCAAAAAGGTGGCGGAATACATTTTGGTCTGCCGTAACATGGGCATTGAAATCCTGCCTCCCGATATTAACGAAGGCGAAAGCGGATTTTCCGTATCCGGCAGTTCTATCCGCTATGCCCTGACAGCTATCAAGAGTGTGGGCAGACCGGTCATTACGGCTGTGGTGGAGGAACGGAAGGAACGCGGGCCTTTCCTTAATCTGCAGGATTTTGTGAACCGCATTACCGATAAGGATGTGAACAAGCGTGCTGTAGAAAGCTTTATCAAGGCAGGTGCCCTGGACGGACTCGGCGGCACCAGAAAGCAGTTTATGTCCGTTTTCTCCCAGGTAATGGACAGGACCCAGAAGGACAGGAAAAACAATATGGCAGGCCAGCTTTCCTTATTTGATATTGTGGAGGAAGAGGAGAAGGAAGGTCTTGCCCTGAAGCTGCCGGATGTGGGAGAGTACCCCAAGGAAATGAAGCTTGCCTTTGAAAAAGAAGTGCTGGGCATCTATGTCAGCGGCCATCCGCTGGAGGAGTATGAGGCGGCGTGGCGAAAGAAAATCAGCAATACCACTGCGGATTTTGCCTATGACGAGGAAGTGCAGGGCGTGCGGGTAAAGGACGGAGCCAAGGCGGTTATCGGTGGACTCATTGCCGGCAAGACCATTAAATATACGAAGGACAACAAGATCATGGCATTCCTTACCATAGAGGATCTGGTGGGAACGGTGGAAGTGATTGTGTTCCCCAAGACCTACGAGCAGAGCGCTTCCTTCCTGACGGAGGATGCAAAGGTGTTTGTGCAGGGTCGCATTTCCGTGGAAGAAGATAAGGACGGAAAGCTGATCTGCGAAAAGATAGTGCCGTTTACGGAGCTTAAGAAAAAAGTATGGATTAAGTTCCCCAATATGGAGGCATACAAAGCAGCGGAGGCGGGACTCATGGACACGTTAAGGGAGTCCGAAGGAAAAGACGGTATCGTAATTTACATTGAAAACCCGAAGGCGAAAAAAGAACTGCCGCCCAACCAGAACGTAGAGGCGGATGAAAGCCTTGTAAACCGCCTACAGGAGCGGTTTGGAAGGGAAAATGTCACGGTAACGGTTTCCTGATTGGAAAGAAGCAGTTTTCAAGATATAATGTGAAAAATATATCAAAAAAATCATTGAAAATTGCAAGGAAAAGGGTTAAAATAGAGGAAATTGTTTAGATGAGCAACTGTTTAGGAGGAATAAAATTATGGCAGACCAGATGAAGACAATTGCCGTATTGACCAGCGGTGGAGATGCACCCGGAATGAACGCAGCAATTCGTGCTGTTGTCCGTACCGCTATTGCAAAAGGACTTACTGTAAAAGGTATTGAAAGAGGCTATGCAGGTCTTTTAAATGAAGAGATTATAGATATGGATGCGAAGAGCGTATCCGATATTATCCAGAGAGGCGGTACTATTTTAGGAACCGCAAGATGTCTGGAATTCAAGAACCCCGAGGTACAGAAGGTCGGAGCGGATATCTGCAGAAAGCACGGTATCGACGGTCTGGTTGTTATCGGCGGCGACGGTTCCTACCGCGGTGCGCAGGCACTGACCAGAAACGGCATCAACGCAATCGGACTTCCCGGTACCATCGACCTCGATATTGCATGTACCGATTACACCATCGGCTTCGATACCGCAGTCAATACCGCCATGGAAGCGATTGACAAGGTAAGGGATACGTCTACTTCCCATGAGAGATGCAGCGTCATTGAAGTTATGGGACGTAACGCAGGCTACATTGCTCTGTGGTGTGGTATTGCAGACGGCGCAGAAGATATTCTGCTTCCCGAGAAATACGATTACAACGAACAGGCAATTATCGATAACATTATCCAGAAAAAGAAAATGGGTAAGAAGCACTACATCATCGTAAACGCAGAAGGTGTCGGCGATTCCATGGAAATGGCAAAGAGAATTGAAGCGGCAACCGGTATTGAAACCAGAGCTACTATCTTAGGACATATCCAGAGAGGCGGCAGCCCGACTTGTAAGGACCGCTACTATGCATCCATCATGGGCGCATACGCAGTAGACCTTCTGATTGAAGGCAAGTCAAACCGTGTAGTCGGCTATAAGCACGGCGAGTTTGTAGATTATGACATTGAAGAAGCACTGGCAATGAAGAAGAGCATTCCGGAGTATTCTTACGAAATCAGCAGACTGTTATCCAAATAGTAAGGCGAGAGAATGAACTCCCTATGACTGAGAATGTCACAGGGAGTTTTTTACAATCATAGAAGGAAGTAGGTGACGGCATGATTACAAGCACGTCAAATCCGCGTGTCCGCCAGCTCGTGCTCTGGCAGGAAAAAGCGAAAAAGAGGCGTGAGGACAATGTTTTTTTAGCAGAAGGCATCAAGATGCTAAGAGAGGCGCCGAGGGACTGGATAAAGGAAGTCTACCTGACGGAAGAAGTGCTGCAGCGCCTGAGGAAAGAGGACGGAGAGGTTCTTGCCAAAATAGAGAATACCGGCTACGAGCTCTTAAGCGACGAGGTTATGAAAAAGGTTTCCGATACGCAGACCCCACAGGGGGCACTGGTGGTATTGAACCGTCCGTCGTACACGCTGGAGGATATTGTCGGAAACGGAGAGGGCACTTTTGTAGTGCTGGAAAATCTGCAGGACCCCGGCAACCTGGGTACCATTATCCGGACGGGGGAAGGCGCCGGCATACGGGGCGTCATCATGTCGCAGGACACAGTGGACATCTACAATCCCAAGACCATCAGAGCCACCATGGGTTCCGTTTACAGAGTCCCTTTTATATATGTAGAAACTCTTTCAAATAGCATATGTTATCTAAAAGAAAAGGGCGTCCGGACCTATGCGGCACACCTGAATGGAAAAAAGCAGTACTATGACTTTTCTTATAAGGGAGGCACGGCTTTCCTGATAGGAAACGAAGGCAACGGCCTGAAAAAAGAGACTGCGGACCTGACGGACGAATATCTGCGTATTCCCATGGAAGGACAGGTAGAGTCCTTAAATGCCGCAATTGCCGCTACGATTTTAATGTATGAGGCGTACCGGCAGAGAAGGCAGTAAAGACCACAGACTATGAATGCATTAAAAATTAAATCATAATTTAACAAAAAAGAAAAGGAAACAAAATCCTCTCCTCACCATGGGGTTCGGATTTTGCTCCGCAAAACAAGGAGGATTATATGATCGGATTTATTGGACTGGGCAATATGGCTTCCGCTATTATTGGCGGATTACTGAAGAAAAAACTGGTGTTATCTAATGAAATACTGGGCACGGACAAGCTGCCCGAGGCAGTGGAACGATGCAGAAAGGAATACGGCATTGAAACAGCTTCTACCAATGCAGAAGTGGCATCCAAAGCGGATGTGCTGTTTTTAGCGGTAAAGCCGCAGTTCTTTCCGGAGGTTATTGCGGAAATCAAAGACGCAGTCAGAGAGGACACCGTGGTAGTCAGCATTGCGGCAGGCAAGACCATGGCATCCATTGAAGAACTGTTCGGAAGAAAAATTAAACTGGTACGCTGCATGCCCAACACACCGGCGCTGGTACTGGAAGGCTGCACCGCTGTGGTGCAGGGCGAACTGGTATCCGACGGTGAAATGGAATATGTAAAAGAACTTCTGAAAGCATTCGGCACCGTCAGTGAAGTACAGGAAAAAATGATTGATATTGTAGTAGGCATCAGCGGCAGCTCCCCCGCCTATGTATTTATGTTTATCGAATCCATGGCGGATGCGGCTGTCCTTGCCGGCATGCCCAGAAAGCAGGCATACGAAATGTCGGCCCAGGCGGTGCTCGGCAGTGCAAAACTGCTTCTGGAAACGGGAAAACATCCCGGTGAACTGAAGGACATGGTATGCTCTCCGGCAGGAACTACCATTGAGGCTGTAAAAGTATTGGAAGAAATGGGCTTCCGCGCAACCGTTATTGATGCGGTGGATGCCTGCATTGAAAAGTCCAGAAATATGTAAACTTGACAAAATTTCAAACCTCTGTTAATATATCATCCGTGATTGCGTAACATTTCTGTAATAAATGTAATAAAATTGGTATATATTATATTGGAGGTAACGAAAATGGCAATAAGCAAAAAGCTCCTTACAGTGCTTGCCGGTCTTGTTCTTATGACCGTCCTGCTGCTGCAATGTGATCTGGATGCACAAGCTGCTAACCATAATTACCTGAGTGATTACACCGGAGGTGCCGCAGCAGTATTAGATGCCAGGTCTACCAATACATCAAAGGTATTGAACGCAACAGCAAAGGAATTAAACTTAGACCTTGACAGCCTGAGCCTGGAAGAAGAATCTACTCTGGTCATGGCAAATGTCACCAGTGCACTGAATGTAAGGACAGAACCCGCAACAGATGCCGAGAAAGCCGGAAAGCTTTACAAGGACTGCGGCGGTAAAATTTTGGAACGTAAGGACGGCTGGACCAAAATCCAGTCGGGCGACTTAATCGGCTGGGCCAGCGACGAATATCTTCTCTTCGGAGAGGATGCGGAAAGTCTGGCAGCGGATGTGGGTGTCACGGTAGCCCATATCGACGACGGTCTGATGGTCAGAACAAAGCCCGGTATGGATGCCGATATTTACGGCGTGCTTCCCAAGGGCGATGAAGTAGAGGTATTGAGCGTGGGCGATGACGGCTGGGCCTGCATCGACTACGAAGGAGAGGATGGCTATGTCTCCACCGATTATATTACCATCGAGTTCAAAATCGATGAGGGCGAGACCATGGAAGCCATCAAGGAAAGACAGGCAGCGGAGGCAGAAGCCAAGCGCCATGTCAACTACGGACAGTATACCACGGACGCGGATACCACCCTGCTTTTGGCAGCACTTATTCAGTGCGAAGCGGGCGGCGAGGAGTACGAAGGACAGCTTGCGGTCGGTGCGGTTGTTATGAACCGTGTCAGAAGCGGCGCTTATCCCGACACCATCCATGCCGTTATCTATGCATCCGGTCAGTTTACCCCGGCACAGAGCGGTAAGGTAAACCGGGTATTAGAGTCCGGCAAGATTAAACAGAGTTGTATCGATGCGGCAACGGAAGCAATCTCCGGTGTGTCCAACGTAGGTGATCTGACTCACTTCAGAAGAAACAACGGCAGAGCCGGTCTGGTTATCGGCCACCATGTATTCTATTAAGCTATTCAAAATAATTTTTACGGAAATGAGAAAGAAGCATCCGGTCCGCAAAACGGCCGGGTGTTTTCTTTTTCTGAAAATACCGGATATTTACGCACTTTACAAAGATTTTATTGCCCGAAGGATAAAGATGTAGTAAAATAATTGCAAATGCAGAAACTATTCTGCAGAAGGGAGGATGAAGAAATGGATAACATGCTTTTTATCTGGCTGATTGCCCTGATAGTGTTAATCGTGATAGAGCTTGCTACCATGGGGCTTACCACCATCTGGTTTGCACTGGGTGCACTTGTCGCAGCCATCACTGCAGCCCTGCATGCGCCGGTTGTGCTTCAGGTTGTCTTATTCCTGGTAATATCCATTGTGTCTTTTATCTTTACCAGACCTCTGGCTGTCAAGTATTTCAACCGGGACCGCGTCAGGACCAATGTGGAAAGCCTTATCGGCAGACAGGGAGTTGTGATCAGCGAGATTAACAACGTGGAAGGAATCGGTCAGATTCAGGTAGGCGGTCAGGAATGGAGCGCCCGCACGCGGATGGACGGCATGACAGTTCCCGTAGGAACGGTAGTCGTAGTATATGCGGTCAACGGTGTCAAGCTGATAGTAGAACCGAAATAATGCCGGATCGCGGACAGCGGTTTCTACGGCAGGCAGCAAAAAATAAAAAAGGAGAGAATGTATGGAAGTCATTATTATTGTTCTGATTGTACTGATTCTGGCAATTCTGGTATCCTGTATCAAGATTGTACCCCAGGCTCAGGCATATGTAGTAGAAAGACTCGGTGCTTATCAGGGTACCTGGTCGGTAGGTATGCATTTCAAAATGCCCTTTATCGACAGAGTGGCAAGAAGGGTAAACTTAAAGGAGCAGGTAGCGGATTTCCCGCCCCAGCCCGTTATTACCAAGGATAACGCCTCCGTAAGAGTCGATACCGTTGTATTCTACCAGATTACAGACCCGAAGTTGTTTGCATACGGTGTGGAAAATCCCATGATGGCGATTGAAAACCTGACGGCTACCAGCCTTAGAAACATCATCGGTGATCTGGAAATGGACGAAACCTTAACCTCCCGTGAAATCATCAATACCAAGATGCGTTCCACACTGGACATCGCCACAGACCCCTGGGGTATCAAAGTAAACCGTGTCGAGTTAAAGAATATTATGCCGCCCCCAGACATCCAGAATGCCATGGAGAAGCAGATGAAGGCAGAACGAGAAAGACGTGAAGCCGTTACCCGTGCAGAAGGTGAAAAGAGAGCGAAAGTCCTTTCCGCAGAAGGTGAAAAGGAATCCGCCATTCTCCGTGCGGAAGCAGAAAAGCAGTCCGCTATTCTTCGCGCAGAAGCTGAAAAAGAGAAGAAAATCCGTGAAGCAGAAGGTGAAGCAGAAGCTATTCTTAAGGTACAGCAGGCATATGCCGACGGTATCCGCATGTTAAAGGAAGCAGCACCCGATGACAAGGTACTGAAGTTAAAGAGTCTGGAGGCCTTTGAAAAGGCAGCTGACGGCAAGGCTACCAAGATTTTACTGCCCGCAGATTTGCAGGGCATAGCTTCCCTGGCAACCACCTTCCGGGAAGTAGCCGGCGATAAATAAGAAAAAAGGAATCGCTGAGATTCTTATGATGCTCGGAATCTGCACAGGCGGGTTCCGAGTATTTGTATTAAAGGGAAAGGAATGGACATTTTTATGGTAAACTTAAAAGGACGTAATTTCTTAAAACTGCTTGATTTTACACCGGAGGAAATCCAGTACCTTCTGGATTTGGCCGCAGAATTAAAGGAAAAGAAAAAGAAGGGCGTACTGCATGATACCCTGCGCGGTAAAAACGTAGCCCTGATTTTTGAAAAGACCAGCACCCGTACCCGCTGCTCTTTTGAAGTAGCGGCGCACGATCTCGGCATGGGAACCACCTACTTAGACCCCACCGGTTCCCAGATTGGCAAAAAGGAAAGCATTGCCGATACCGCAAGAGTACTGGGACGTATGTACGAAGGTATCGAATATCGTGGTTTCGGACAGGATATTGTGGAAGAACTGGCAAAATATGCAGGCGTGCCGGTATGGAACGGACTTACCAATGAGTTTCATCCCACCCAGATGCTGGCAGACCTTCTGACCATCAGAGAACACTTGGGACGCATCAAGGGCGTCAAGCTTACATACATGGGCGATGCCCGTTACAATATGGGCAACTCCTTAATGGTGGCCTGTGCGAAAATGGGCATGCACTTTACCGCCTGCACTACGAAGGAATATTTCCCGGATGCGACACTGGTAGCAGAATGTGAGAAAATTGCAGCGCAGACCGGCGGCAGCATTACCCTGACTGAGGATGTTACGGCAGGCACTAAGGGAGCAGATGTCATCTACACCGATGTATGGGTTTCCATGGGCGAGCCGGACGAAGTATGGAGCAGCCGTATCAAGGCATTAAGTCCTTATCAGGTAAATAAAAAAGTAATGGAGAATGCCGGAGAACAGGCTATTTTCATGCACTGCCTTCCCGCCTTCCATGACCTGAAGACCAAGATTGGCAAAGAAGTGGAAGCAAAATTCGGAATGTCCGAGCTGGAAGTAACAGATGAAGTATTTGAGTCCGCCCGGTCCGTAGTCTTTGACGAAGCGGAAAACAGAATGCATACCATCAAGGCGGTTATGGCGGCAACTCTGTAACAGGCAGTAACGGCAGAAACGGAAAGACAGGAATATGACTTTGCAGAAGAAAGTAAAAACAGAGATTGCATGGCTCCCGAGCATCGACTCCACCAATGAGGAAATCAAGCGGAAAGCAGCGGAGGGCGCAGCGGAAGGACTGGTAATAGCGGCGGATATGCAGACAGCCGGGAAAGGAAGAAGGGGCAGGGCATGGCAGTCCCCCGCCGGCAAGAACCTTTATTTTTCCATCCTGCTCCGCCCTGAAGTGAAGCCGGACAAGGCGTCCATGGTCACCCTGCTTATGGCGGTAGCCGTGCAGAAAGCGGCAGCGGCGGTAAGCAGTACGGAAACCCTGATCAAATGGCCAAACGATGTGATTATGCACGGCAAAAAAATAACCGGCATCCTGACGGAAATGTACCTTAAGGGCGAAGAGATTGACTTTGTGGTCATTGGTACCGGCGTCAATGTGAAAGCACAGACCTTTCCCGAGGAGCTGGTGAATGCCTCCGACATAGAAACGGAGAGCGGCAGGGTGATTTCCCGCAAAGAGCTCTTAGAGGTCATAGTGGATGAATTTTTTGTCCTCTACGAGGAATATGTAAAGACCGGCAACCTTCGGTTTGTGAAGGAAACTTACGAAAAAGCACTGGTGAACAAGGACAGGGAGGTGCTCATTTTAGACCCTGCCGGTGAATACCGTGCCGTGGCGGAAGGCATTGATGAAAAAGGAGAACTGCTGGTGCGCATGGCGGACGGCACCGTCCGTACCGTGTACGCCGGGGAAGTATCAGTGAGAGGTATCTATGGCTATGTCTGATGAAAAACAGGAAAAAATGGTGCTGTGCGGCGCCAATTCCTATGATATGAAGTATTATTTCAATGAAAAATTTAACGGCATCCCGGAGTCTGTCAAGAACGAGCTGCATATTCTCTGCGTCCTTTTTACCGAGGAAGTGGGCGGCATTTTTACCATCGGCTTTGACGAGGAAGGTAATGTGCTGTTAGAAACCAACGCGGATGACGACGACATTTATTATGACGACATCAGCAGCGGACTTATGGTAGCGGAGGTGCGCCGCCAAAGAAGAGAACTGTTGGAGAGCTTAAGCATTTACTACCGGGTATTTATTCTGAAAGAAGATTTCAGCGATATGCTGACGGATGAGGATGAATAGGTCATTTTTTATGATTGCAGGATGAGGATGAACAATGATTTTAGTGATTGACGTGGGAAATACCAACATTACCTATGGCGTGTATGAAAAAGGAAAAATGAAGGCAACCTTCCGGGCAACGACGAAGCTGCCCCGGACGTCCGATGAATACGGTATTCTGCTGCACAGCATGCTTTCCATGAAAGGCATTTCCATGCAGCAGATAGAAGGCACTATCATAGCCAGCGTGGTATCGGATGTGATGCATTCCCTGACGGGCGGCATCAGGCGGTATCTGGGACATTCCCCTATTATCGTGGGACCCGGCGTGAAAACGGGTATTAAGGTAGTGACGGAAAATCCGAGAGCTATCGGAGCAGACCGGATTGTGGATGCGGTTGCCGCTTACGAAAAATACGGTGGGCCGGTGCTGGTGCTGGATTTCGGTACCGCTACCACCTATGACCTGATAAGCGAGGAGGGTAAGTTTCTTGCCGGCATTACGGCGCCCGGCGTGCGTATCAGCGCGGAGGCACTCTGGCGGGATACTGCCATGCTGCCCCGTATTGAGATTAAAAAGCCTAAGTCCATACTGGCGGAGGAAACCATTACCAGTATGCAGGCAGGTATCTTTTACGGACAAATCGGCCAGACGGAATACATCATCAAAAAGGTGAAGGAAGAAAGCAGACTCAAAAACCTGAAAGTGGTGGCCACCGGCGGGCTGGGACGCGCCATTGCGGATGAAACGGACAGCATCGACATTTATGACAGCTATCTGACACTGGACGGCCTCTGTCTGATCTATGAGAAAAACAGGAAAAAGGAAGCATGAAATTAACAATAGGCAATGTAGAACTCAAGAATAATGTGATTTTAGCTCCGATGGCAGGCGTAACAGACCTGCCATTCCGTGTCCTGTGCAAAGAGCAGGGAGCGGGACTTTTGTGCATGGAGATGGTCAGCGCCAAGGCAATTTATTACGGCAGCAAAAATACGGAGGAGCTGATGAAAATAAGCCCTGCCGAAATGCCGGTATCCCTGCAGCTTTTCGGCTCCGATGCGGATATTATGGCAGATATGGCAAAGAAAATAGAAGAAAAGCCCTTTGCCGTTCTGGACATCAATATGGGCTGTCCGGTTCCCAAGGTGGTCAACAACGGCGAAGGCTCCGCCCTGATGAAAAATCCGAAGCTGGCGGAAGAAATCATCACAAAAATGGTAAAAGCCGTAAAAAAGCCCGTCACCGTAAAAATCCGCAAGGGCTTTGACGAGGCACACTTAAATGCCGTGGAGATGGCGAAAATCGCGGAAGCCTCCGGTGCGGCGGCAGTAGCGGTGCACGGCAGGACAAGGGAGCAGTACTACGCCGGAAAAGCGGACTGGGACTGCATCCGGGCAGTAAAGGAAGCGGTGAAAATCCCGGTTATCGGAAACGGGGATGTGACCGATGCTCTTTCCGCAGAACGGCTTTTGAAAGAAACCGGCTGCGACGGCGTGATGGTGGGCAGGGCAGCCCAGGGCAATCCGTTTATCTTCCGGGAAATCACGGAATATCTGGAAACCGGCGTAATCCCCCCGAAGCCAACACCTGCAGAGGTGCGCGCCACCATTGAACGGCATGCAAGGATGCAGATGGAGGAAAAGGGCGAATACACCGGCGTCAGGGAAATGCGCAAGCACCTTTCCTGGTACACGGTAGGTTATCCCAATTCCGCAAAATACCGCCAGATGATTAACAGCATGGAAACCATGGAGGAGCTGCTTCACAGCCTGGATATGGTTTTTCCGAAGGAAGCATAGAAGAAATCCGGACGTCTGTGCATAGATTGTCCTTCCCCTGCATAAGGTACAAAGAAAGGGGACGGGCATGGAAGAACTGACGGTGGTTGTATTTTATATGGAAGAAACATGGGGCAGGGCAGAAAAAAGGATACCCTGGCATTTTAGAGCGAGAGAACCCTGGCAGTACCATGTGGAGTGGGAGCAGGAAGAAATACCGCATCTGTGCAGGGTGTATCTGCCGGACCGCATGCAAAAGAAAAAGGAATGGACGAAGGACGGATTTACTTCCTATATGGAGGGACTACCCATTCCGGGGGAAAGCGCCGACGTGTATTACTACTATACGAAGGCTGCGGCGACCTTTTTGCACAGGAAAAACGACAGCCTGTCCGCGGAGGGAGCACGGTTTTTACTGCGTTATTACGGGATAAAAACAGAAGCGCTGCTTTTGCTTGAGGATACGGCTGTCCGTGGAGAGGACTGGCTGTACGACTATGCCGGGGATACCCGTTATATGGGCATACTGACAGACAGACCGGGGGAGCAGGAAGAGGTGGCTGATTTTCTGTATGAAGAATACGGCATTGTGTTGCAGGTGGCGGACAGGGCCGGGAAATGGCATATTCCCGACAACACCTCCTGTCTTTTTGTGGCGGGGGAAAAATGGTACGGACTCCGTCCGGCGGACATCGGGCAGAGGGGAACACTGCTTTTTATGGGCGCAGGCGGGGAACGGACATTCGCAGGCAGGCTTCCGGCAGAACGGATAATTTCCGTGGAACGCTATCTGCGTGAGAGGGGAATAAAGTGACATTATGGAAAAACAGTATGCAATTTGTACAATTTTGCCCCGGAGGGCAAGGAAATTGTTGTATAATCGGCAAAATGTTGTATAATAGAAATTAACTAACGATACCGATTGGGAGGTACATATGGATAAAAAATTTTTATACGCAAACAAAGACGTTCAGACGAGAAAGGTAAACCGTTTTTCTCTGATTGGACTGGGGGCACTTTATTTATTGATCGTGGGTGTGTATCTGGAATCCTTCTTAAAGGGAAGCATGAAAATTCTTCCGATTATTGTGGTGGCCGCCGTTGTGGTGGTGAGCTGCGTACTTAACCTTATTGTAATCCTGAAAAACAGAGCAAGCGCGAAACTCAGGTATTTCTGTATGTTTGAGCTGTTTGTACTGGCAGGCGTTGTGGCATATTTCTACGACCCGTACTTTATATGCTTTTTAGTATGCATGCCTCTGATTGCATGGATCTTATACGGTGACAAGAAATTTATGGCAATTACGTCCATTCTGTATGCGGTGGAAAATATCGGACTTACGGTATACAAGGTAAATGTGGCAAAGAGCATTTCCTCAGAAAATGCCATGGAGAATTATTTTGCACTCGGCACATTGGTGCTCTTCCTGTTTGTATGCTATTATGCAACGGTAGTTTCCGATAAATTCAATGCCGATACATCCGGTCTTCTGAAAGAGGAAGCTGATGCCCAGAAGGATCTTTCCGAAGGTGTGCTTAAGGTAGCCGAGGAAGTAAGAAAGGGCGCACAAGATGCCATGAACATTGTGGACGAAGTAAAGGATTCCACCGAAGTGACCAGCCGTTCCATCGTGGACATCAGCGAAAGTACATCCGTAACCGCAGAAAATATCCAGACACAGACGGTTATGACACAGAATATCCAGGAGAATATCGAAAAGACTGTGGAGAGAGCCGCACATATGGTAAAGGTTGCCGATACATCCAAGGATATCAATACCAAGAATGCCGACATCATGGCAAGACTGAAGGAACAGTCCGAAATTCTTTCCGAGACCAACGGACAGGTTTCCGATTCCATGGGAAAACTGCAGGAAAACGTAGAAAATGTGCGTAATATCACAAAGACCATCTTCTCCATTTCTTCCCGCACCAATCTGCTGGCACTGAATGCATCCATTGAAAGTGCACGTGCCGGAGAAGCCGGAAGAGGATTTGCGGTAGTAGCGGATGAAATCAGAGAGCTTTCCGAAAAGACCAGAAAAGAAACCGAAAATATCGCAACTATCCTGGAAGCACTGAATGCCAATGCGGTAGAGACCGCCGATGCGGTAGGACGTTCCATGGAGGTCAGCGATCAGCAGGATAAGATGATTGCCGAAGCTTCCGATCAGTTTGGTGCATTAAACGGCAATGTAAACGAATTGGTAGCTGATATTCAGGAAATTGATACCATGTTAGAGAGTCTGTCCAATGCCAACAACCGTATTGTTGACAATATCATGCAGCTTTCCGCAACCACAGAGGAAGTAACCGCTTCCGCACAGCAGTCGGCCAGCATGAGTGACAAGAACAGAGTAAATACCGAAAAGGCACAGGAAGTATTGAAGCAGGTGCTTGAGGTTGCCGAGAAAATGGATCAGTTCCTTCAGAAGTAATAATTCTTACCGAAAAGGAAAAGATTTTACAGAGTGAAACTTTACAGAAGACACAGTGTCATGCGGTTCTTTCTTGACACTGTGTCTAAAATTAAGTATAATACCTACTTATTACAGGCGCAGAAAGCGGCTGTTGTAAAGGGAGAATAAAGAATAGGAAGGCGATTAAGATGGAATCCAAGAAAAATATTCTGACTTACGAAGGGTTAAGAAAATACGAAGACGAGCTGCATGACTTAAAGGTTATAAAACGTAAAGAAGTAGCACAGAAGATTAAGGAAGCAAGAGAGCAGGGCGACTTATCCGAAAATGCGGAATACGATGCGGCAAAGGATGAGCAGAGAGACATTGAAGCCCGTATCGAAGAGCTGGAAAAAATCCTGAAGAATGCAGAAGTGGTAGTTGAAGATGAAGTGGATTTAGACAAAATCAACATCGGCTGCCAGGTTAAAATTTTAGATATGGAATATAACGAAGAACTGGATTACAAAATTGTCGGATCTACCGAAGCAAACAGCTTAAAGGGCAAGATTTCCAACGAAAGCCCCGTAGGCAAGGCTTTAATCGGCAGCAGACTGGGCGACGTCGTAGAAGTGGAGACCCAGGCTGGCATCTTAAAATACAAGGTACTGGAAATTCAGAGATCCAATACCGCAGACTAAAACAGTACCGGGAGACCGGTTAAAGGAGTAGAACAGTGGCAGAGAATAATCAGGGACAACAGAATCAGGCAGCACAGGAGCAGGACATCCATCAGCTCCTCAAGGTCAGAAGAGAGAAGCTTGCCAATTTACAGGAAGCCGGCAAGGACCCTTTTCAGATTACCAAATATGACGTAACACATCACAGCCGGGAAATCAAAGACAACTTTGAGACACTGGAAGGAAAGACCGTATCCATCGCAGGACGTATCATGCAGAAGCGCGTCATGGGTAAGGCTTCTTTCTGCAACGTACAGGATTTGCAGGGCAATATCCAGACCTACGTGGCAAGGGACAATATCGGCGAGGAGTCCTATGCGGACTTCAAAAAATATGACGTAGGCGATATTGTCGGTGTAAAGGGTGAAGTGTTCAAGACAAAGACCGGCGAAATTTCCATTCATGCGGCGGAGGTAACCTTACTTTCCAAGAGCCTGCAGATTCTTCCCGAGAAATTCCACGGCCTTACCAATACGGATATCCGTTACAGACAGCGCTACACCGATCTGATTATGAATCAGGATGTAAAGGATACCTTTGTAAAGAGAAGTAAAATTATCAGCGCTATCAGACGTTATCTTGACAGCCAGAACTTCATGGAAGTGGAAACTCCCATGTTAGTAGCCAATGCAGGCGGTGCGGCAGCAAGACCCTTTGAAACCCATTACAATGCACTGGACGAAGACGTTAAGCTTCGTATTTCCTTAGAGCTTTACTTAAAGAGACTGATCGTAGGCGGCATGGAAAGAGTTTACGAAATCGGTCGTGTATTCCGTAATGAAGGTCTGGACACCAGACATAATCCGGAATTCACCCTGATGGAGCTCTATCAGGCGTACACCGACTACAACGGCATGATGGATCTGACGGAAAACATGTTCCGTTATGTTGCGCAGGAGGTCTGCGGTACGACCCTTATCCCTTATGCAGAAGAAATGATTGACCTCGGAAAGCCTTTTGAAAGACTGACCATGATTGATGCTGTTAAGAAATACACCGGCATTGATTTTGACCAGGTGGCAGATACCGCAGAAGCAAAGAAATTAGCAGACGAAAAGGGCATTCACTACGAAGATCGTCACGTTAAGGGTGATATCTTAAATCTCTTCTTTGAAGAGTTCGTAGAAGAGCATTTAATCCAGCCCGTATTTATTATGGACCATCCGGTTGAAATTTCTCCTCTTACCAAGAGAAAGCCGGACAAGCCGGAATATGTAGAGCGTTTCGAGCTGTTTATCTACGGCCGCGAAATGTGCAATGCCTACTCCGAATTAAACGATCCCATCGACCAGAGAGAACGTTTCAAGGCGCAGGAAGCTGCTCTGGCAGCCGGTGACGAAGAAGCCAACACCACGGACGAAGATTTCATGAACGCCCTGGAAATCGGTATGCCTCCCACAGGCGGCATCGGTTACGGCATCGACCGTCTGGTCATGCTGCTCACCAATTCCCCTGCCATCCGCGACGTGCTCCTGTTCCCGACAATGAAACCCTTGAATGATGTAAACAAGGGCAATGATGTAAAAAATCAGCCTGTCGAGGAAATGAAAGCAGAGCCTGAAAAGATTGATTTCTCTAAGGTAAAGATTGAGCCTTTGTTTGAGGAACAGGTCGATTTTGACACATTCTCAAAGTCAGATTTCAGAGCCGTTAAGGTTAAAGAGTGTGTGGCAGTACCGAAGTCAAAGAAACTCTTGCAGTTCACTCTTGATGACGGCACAGGCACAGACAGAACCATTTTAAGCGGTATTCACGCATATTATGAGCCGGAAGAGCTTGTAGGTAAGACACTTATCGCTATCACAAATCTTCCTCCTCGTGCTATGATGGGCATTGACTCTTGCGGTATGTTGCTCTCCGCTATTCACGAAGAAGAAGGCGAAGAAAAGCTCCATCTGCTTATGGTAGATGACCATATCCCGGCAGGTGCAAAGCTCTATTAAGCTGATGTAACGATGTACCGTTTAACCAAATAAACGAGATGTACTTCAAATGCCGAAAATCGCAAAAAGCAGTGATTTACATCAAACTTACATCATTTGATGCAGAGATTTGTGCAGAGCCTTAAAAATCGCATAATTTTAGTGTTTAACCCTGAGAGAGATTAACTCTTTCAGGGTTATTTTTTTGCCAAAAATCGCAAACTACAAGAAAAAGCCGAAACTTCATATACTTTAATCACAGAGGAAGTGGAGTTTTTGATATGAGTAACAGCTTAGCGGCAGTACATCCAGAATTGATTGTCGAATGGTCGGATAGGAATTTACCACTGACACCGGACAGCGTAACTTTCGGCTCGAATAAGAAAGTATGGTGGAAAGGTGCTTGTGGTCACGAGTGGGAAACAAGCGTAAAGGCTCGTTCCAACGGCGAGAAATGCCCTATATGTTCAGGTGCAAGAGTAGTCACGGGCATTAACGATTTAAGTACATTGAAGCCTGAATTGGCTTCTGAGTGGTCTGAAAAGAACAATATAAAGCCGACCGAGGTTTCTATCGGCTCCCACAAAAAAGCAATTTGGCAATGTAAGCAGGGACACGAATGGACTGCTACTTGTTGGTTGCAGCAGTAACACAGCCAAAGAAGCCGCAAAAAATGAAACTAAAACAGAGACTTCTTTTCCGGCTGGTAATACTGAAACGCAATCTCAGGAAGAAACATTAAACGAACAGGAAAGTACGGTTGTTCAGGAAAAAACACCGAATACGACTGACGAAAGCAGAAAAGTTGATGAAAGTAAGGCTATCAGCAATGTTCAGTCAAAACCGGCGGAAGAAAAAAGTTCTGAAAAACCGAAAGCAGAACCGTCAAAGCGGACAAACACACCGACTGTTTCCGAAAAGCACACGGAGCAGTTAAAAGAACCGACATCCGCTATACCAAAGCCGACTGAAAAGCCCAAAGAGCCGAAACCCACAGAGCCGCCAAAGCAGACTTTTGATGTGAGCGAATATGTGAGTTACGCAAAGAGCTATGCTCAAAGTATCGGTTTAGAACTGGACAGTACAGCAACGGAATGTTGGGATAATCCTATTACAGCGAACAGCAGGCGAACAGGCATTAAAGACGACATTAAAAGTAGGCTGAACAGATACAAAAATGTTGAAGGCTTTACAGCAGTATGGGTATGGGCTGAAAAGGTATCCGATACGGAATACGAAATCTACATCGGATATTGCTAAAACTAAATCAAACACAGAATTGAACGCACTGATAATCGGTGCGTTCTTTCACTTTAAGGAGGAAAACCAAATGGTAAAAACGAAATTCAAGAGAGCCGTATCGCTTGTAGTGGCGGCGGTTCTCAGTCTCGGTGTATTTGCAAATATCGGGACAACTGCCTATGCCGCTTCGGGTACGAAGTCCGATGTGTATATTATGGAACTTCCCCGTAGCGGAGATACAAACAACAACGGTAAGTGGGGTCACGGTGAACTCAAATTTATGAACGGTTGGTACTCTCACGCAATAAGCACCGATTCACTCAGAGCAATGGGTTCGTATTCGGGCAATATTGCTTACTGCATCGAGCCGGGTACAGGTCAGCATACCGGAGATACACTTACCGAGAAAAACGAGGACTATTTCAATAATCTCGGCTCTAACGGCACAATTTCCGGCGATGATATTCGACTTAATATCGGTCGTATTTTGCAGTACGGATATTGCGGAAGCATTAGCACAAGTTGGAAGTCGCAGAACAGCGATGACGCAGATAAACTTTCACACGCAATCGCAACACAGCTCCTGATTTGGGAAACCATTGTCGGCGAAAGAGATGAAAGTTTTAATCATAAGTCGCCCGGCAGTTATGACGCTATTCTCGACCACATTCAAAAGGGTCATCCCCTTTATAGCCGTATTATGGCTTACTACAACAGTATGTCGGAAAGCGTACAGAAGCACACAAAAGTACCGAGCTTTTGTACTAAGTCAAGCGGTTCTGCAAAGGTGAACGAACTCAAATGGGACGGTAGCAAGTATGTTACTACTCTTACAGACTCAAACGGTGTGCTTGGCAATTATGAGTTTTCTGCCAATATTGACGGCGTGACTTTTTCTAAAAGCGGAAACAAGTTGATAGTTTCAATGACAAAAGCTCCGAGTAAGGAATTTACAATTACCGCAACCAAAACAAACGGCACTCGCAAAGGTATTGTTGTTTGGACGGACGGTAAAAACTCTCCCGGTAACGGTATTCAGGATGTTGTTTCGTACAGTCAGAATGTCAGCGACCCTGTAAGCGGGTTTGTCAAAATGAAAGTCAGCTATGGTTCTTGCAAGATTGTAAAGACCAGCGAGGACGGAAAGGTTGACGGTATCAATTTCACTATTTCAGGCAATGGAGTGAATCAGACTGTTACCACAGCAAACGGCGGTAAGTTTCAGCTTGATAATCTTATGCCCGGCGTATATACCGTAACAGAACAGTCCATTGATAAATATGTCCCGCAGGAGGTTCACAGAGTAACCGTTGTTGCCGGTCAGATGGCAACCGTAAACTTTAATAATGTCCTCAAAAGAGGTAATCTTCAGGTCATCAAGTCATCGGAAGATAATCTTGTGGAGGGTGTGAAATTCCACCTTTACGGTACTTCTCTTGCAGGTATTGCAGTTGATGAATATGCGGTTACTGACAAAAACGGTATCGCAACATTCAAAGATGTGCTTATCAGCGGAAGCACACCATATACCATTGAGGAAGTAGATACTGCTATCCGTTATGTAGTTCCGGAAAAGCAGACTGCACCGATTAAATGGAACGAGGTTACAAACCGAGACTTTACCAATATTCTTAAAAAGTTCAGCGTAACTGTAACAAAGAGTGACCGAGAAGAAGGCACTGCTCAGGGTGACGCTAAACTTTCCGGTGCTGTTTACGGCATCTACAAAGGCGAAACACTTGTGGATAAGTATGTAACCGACAGCGACGGACAGTTCACCACAAAAGAATATGTCTGCGACAGCGACTGGACAGTAAGAGAAATCACACCGTCCGAGGGCTATCTTCTTGATAAGACAGTACACAAGGTAGGTGCAGAACCAAAGCTCTTTACGATTGAACATAACCTCGTTTCTAACGATGTTACCGAACAGGTTATGAAAGGAAATATCGCTATCATCAAACACACCGATGACGGTGAAACAAAGATTGAAACACCTGAAAGCGGTGCAACTTTTGAAATCTATCTTAAATCTTCCGGAAGTTTTGAAGCAGCAGAAGAAGATGAACGAGATACTATTGCTATTCCACACCGGACAGTTCTTTTAATGATGAACGCAATCATTACGGTATTCGCCTTGATACGGATAAGTTCAGCTATCTGATGAGACTTAACCCAAATAAGGGCGAGTACAATTTGTACTGCTATTGCTATCAGAAGGAATGGCTAAACAGCCACTTGAAAGACGCAGAGCGAGGCATTCGTTTCATCGACTCCCACTATAAAGAGCAGTTTCGCATTGCGGACGGCGAAAAAATAACCATTAAACTCAGCGACGGCAAAACAATGGAGAGAACTTGCAGATATATCGACGACTATCATTTAGAGGTTGGTACAAATCTCTATCACATCTGTGAATTTGCTGAGCTTTGCGAGAAAAACGGTCATACCGTAGAACCAGCCGCAAAAGAAAATATGAAGTCTGCCAAAGACAAAGAAAAATCACGATAAGGAGGTGTAAATAAATGGCAAGGAAATACGAACTCATATCCGAACTGTATGACAGAACTTGCAAGACGGTTGTTTCAAATCCGCAAAGCTGGCAGAAGTTTTTAGAGTCGGCTTGCAGAAACTACAAACTGCGCTTTGACGAGCAACTGCTAATCTTTGCACAGCGACCGGACGCAACGGCTGTACTTGAAATTGAAAGATGGAATACTTCTTTCGGTCGTTGGGTAAATAAGGGAGCAAAAGGTATTGCTGTGTTTGAGGATGCAGACAGAAGCAGACAAAGGCTTACCCACTACTTCGATATATCCGATACACACGAAAGCCGATACTCCCGTCCTGTACCGCTTTGGAATATGAGAGATGAATATGCCGCAAGTGTGATTGAAACGCTTGAAAGCACATTCGGAGAGCTTGAAAACAAAAGCAGTTTGAGTAATGCGGTTATAAGTGCCGCACAAAATGCTGCCGAAGATAATCTTCCCGACTATCTGAATGACCTTGTGTATATCAGTGAGGACAGTTTTCTTGAAGAACTCAGCGAGGATATGATTGCAAGCCTTTACAAAAAGGTTGTTACAAACAGCGTGGCATATATGATGATGTCAAGGCTCGGTATCAATGCAGAAGAATACTTTGAAGCCGACGATTTTCGTGATGTAACAAACTTTAATACACAGGACACGCTTAATGCTCTCGGCATTGCCACAAGCGATATTGCAGAAATGGGACTTTCCGAAATATCCAAAACCGTAATGGCATTGGACAGAGAAAATCGCATAATTGATGAGCAAAGGCAATTTGATTACAATAAAGATAACAAAGACGAAAGGAGCCAAAACGATGAACGAAATCACATACACGATGGTGGGAGACTACAATCTTCCGAACCTGACATTGCCTCAGCAGTCGGAAGTGACTCTCGGCAAATGGTCGAGGATGAGAAAAACTTATCTGAAAGAACATCACAAAATCCTGTATTACAATTTGCTGACGAAAGGGACGCTTACTCAGCACTTGGCGGAAGTTCAGCAGAAAGCGACAGAGTTGGAGGAAACCTTGGTCAAACAGATGGCACAGAACGAGGGACTGACAGAGCAGATGAAAGCGAACGATATGATGAAATGGGTTCGCCTAATGAACAATATCAGGAACTCGGCACAGGAAATCGTGAAGGAACAGGTAATATTCAATTAGAATATTACGACAGAGAACACGAGGACAAGAGCCTGCCGTTTTTTGGCAATGATGATACAATCCGAGAGATACTCGGTACTACGCCGCATTTGAAGGCTTCAAAAGAAGAAATCAAAGACTTCTTTGAACTGAATACAGATAGTGAGAGCCGTACCGAATATATCAAGAGTATTTTCAATAATGACTATACCGAACTCACATTAAAGGACGGCAGAACGGTAGGCTATAAGACATTTCAGAATGTTCTTCATTTGTGGGAAGGAAGTTATAACAACAGAACGGCTCAAAGCTACTACGACTGGGGTGTAATTGCACAGCATTTTGAGGCAATGAGGCTTTTAGGAGAATTGTCCGATGAGATAAAGCCGTTACCGTCAACGGATATGCAGATGAGCTTAATATCAAACAGTCAGGCAGAGGAACAAAAGTCCTCTGCCTTTTCTTTTTCTCAAGAGATTATCGACGCAGTTCTCACCCGTGGAAGCGGAATATCCGAGGGTAAAATGCGTATCTATGAGCAGTTTGAAAAGAGCCTATCCGCAAAGGAAAATGCAGATTTTCTCAAAAACGAATACGGTTGGGGCGGTTCATATCCTGTTATTGTCGGTGCAGGTATTGATGAAAACCACGACGGAAAAGGCATAACCCTTTCAAAAGGGTTTGGAAACGACGCACCTAAACTCATTCTTAAATGGAATCAGGTTGAAAAGCGTATCGGGGAACTTATCCGTATGGACAGATACCTCAATCCAAAAGAAAAGGAGCAATATCCGAAGTGGCTTGAAAAACAGGAAGAACGGCGAGCAGAACTTGCAGAGCAGCAAAGAAATCGTGAAATCCTCTCTGCTGCCCCACCCGAAACTGAAAATAACGAGATAGAAACGGAAGTACGCTATGAATATCATCTCGGTGATACGGTATATATCGGTGCTTCTCAGTATGAGATTTTGTCCTTTGACGAAAATCGTGTGATGCTCTATGACTTCGATATGCCCCTATTCAACAAGGAGCTTTGGGAAAACGGCAGCTCACTTGCACTAAACATTGATGAGGATACCTTTGAAAAGGTTGAAACCTCTGAAAAGATTTCTGTCATTCTTATTGAACCGGACAAGTATCCAAAGGTCATTGAAATCGAGGATACGCTTGAAGCAATGCAGGCTATTGTTGAGGGCGATATTGAGGAGTATATGCCCTTTGCGGACGATGTAGCCATTATCTGCAACGAGGAAGGCAAGATGAACGGTATGCAGTTGAACAGGGCAATCTACTCCGAGCCTGAAAATGTTGAGATGAGTTATCAGCAGTTGAAGGCTCATTTACGACAGGCAGAAAAAGAAAGAAATCATACTGTCGGATATGTTGTTTTTACTGCGGACAGCTTCGACAAACCTTACACAGAGGAAGAACGAACCTATGTTGTCGGCAGTAATAATAAGGCTTTCATCGAGGGTATGGGTGGATATTCTATCTACGCTTCTTCCCTTGACGGTTCAGATGAAAATGTGCGACTGGAAGCGTATATGGCTGATGAATACGGCGGAAAGGACGGTTGGAAGATTGAAAAGTGCTATGTGAAAGACGAGAGCAATCGTGAAATTCTCGATATTATTGCCGGTAAGTTTTTCATTGCCTATGCGCCGATTGAGTCGGAGAAACTTCTCAGTATGCCAAAGGATTTGATGAAAAAGTACGAGGATAAATTCAAGTATCCGGAGCATTTTTATCAGACAGATAACGGCATTGTAGCGAAAGCATATAAGCCGTTATCAAAGGATATGGAGAGATAAAGGTACAATCTTCGGGGCAACCCTACGAGTCTGCACAAACTTAGCGAGCAGACCATTTGGATAACCACAGGTTTCCAAACGGTAAAACTCGTTAGGGGTTGCCCCTAATACCCCAAAAAGAAAGGAGAGAAATTTTGCGTGAGATAGTATTGGTAGTCGTCGGTTTAATCATCGGCGGCTTTTTCGGAGTTACTTTTATGTGCCTGTTTCAGATAAATAAGGACAGGCACTATTTTATTTCAAGAAAGGATGACACAGGAAATGAGAAAAAGAAACATTCAGAAGATTGTTAGGCTCAGCCGTGACGAAGCACAGGACTTGCAGAAAAAAGCAAAGAAGGCTTGCCTTAGTGAAGCCGGACTTATCCGTTTGCTTCTCCGTGGTTACGAGCCGAGAGAAAAGCCCGATGAAAGATTTTACGATGTGATGCGTGAGCTTTCCGCAATCGGTAACAACATCAATCAGCTTGCCGCAAAAGCAAATACGCTCGGTTTTGCCGACGCAACGCAGCTTAAAAAAGAAGCGGAGCGCTGGCATAAGTTTCAGGCAGATGTTGAACGAGTTTTTCTCAGGCCCAATGAGAGCGATATGAAATGGCAGTAAGTAAGTTGTGGGCAGTCACTTCAAGACTCGGTCAGGTTATCGACTACGCAGCAAATCCCGCAAAGACGGCGGCTGATAATTACACCGAAGAACAGTATCAGGCTCTCCGTGATGTGTTGGCTTACGCAAAGGACGAAGAAAAAACCGAGCGTGAATTTTTCGTCGAAGGTATCAACTGCAATCCGCTTACTGCCCGTGACCAATTTGTATCGGTTAAACAGGCATACGGTAAAGAGGAAGGCATACAAGCCTACCACGGATACCTGAGCTTTAAGGAACAAGATATTTCGCCGGAGCTTGCACAGAAAATCGGAATGGAGTTTGTAAACGAGGTTTGGGGCAACAGGTTTCAAGCGGTAGTAACTACGCATTTGAACACAAAACATTTGCATTGCCACTATGTAATTAACTCTGTTTCTTTCGTGGACGGCAAGCGATTATGGGGCGACGAGAAAGCGTGGTTCAAGTTTCGCTTGGTTGCAGATAAAATCTGCGAGAAGTACGGACTTTATTACAATCCAAATCCAAATCGCAGTAAGCAATCATCCTACTACTACAAACAGGAACAAGCCGGTATGCCTACACGATATTCTATGACTCGTCAAGCCATAGACGAAGCGATTGCTCACAGCACGAACCTTAAAAGTCTTGACTATGCGCTGACCCAAATGGGTTATGAGCATTGTTTGAGTGAATGCCGTAAGTATTGGACGATTGTCCCGAAGGGATACAAGAAACCGATAAGACTTAAAAATCTCGGCGAAGATTACACTGAAGAAGCAATCAAGCGTAGGCTCATTGAAAATCAAGGCGTGCGCTTAATGCCGTTTGCAAAGCAGACGATAATCATCAGACAGTACCGCTTACCCACAAGAGAAAACAAAATCAAAAAGGTCGGAGGTATGTATGGACTGTATCTGCATTACTGCTATAAGCTCGGTTATCTGCCAAAGTACAAAAAACAGAATACCACAAGGCTTCACTATCTTCTCAAAGAAGATTTATTGAAGCTGGATAAAATCACACAGGAGACAAGGCTGCTCGGACGAGAAAATATTTCTACGGACGAACAGCTTTTCTCATATAAAGAGTCGGTGTTGTCGCAAATCAAAACTTTGACTGACGACAGAACGCACCTGCGAAAACAGTTAAGAAAAAATTTGAGTGACGATGAGCTGTCAAAGGTCAAAGAACAGATTTCAACAATCACCGGCAAATTGTGGACTCTCCGTAAAGAGGTCGGTCTTTGTGATGACATTGCCGAAAGGTCAAAGGTTATTGAAGCCAATCTTGAAACGGTAAGAGCCTACGAAGAAAAACAAGAAAGAAAGGAGCAAAACCGAAATGACAAATTCAGGTGACGCAGCAGAACAGGTCGTAAGATTATCTCTTGAAGGCTTTGAAGTTGCTGCTAAACTAACCGGTTCGGCTGCAAAGAATATTGCTATTCTTCTCGCTTCCGTGTTAAAGCAGGAAGCAACGCAGGCGAACAAGACAAGAGGTAAAGCCCGTCTTACCAATATGATTAAATCGGGCAAAGAGTTGAAAGTGTTTTCTATTCCGAATAAGGACTTAAAGAAATTCACCGAACAGGCAAAACGCTACGGCGTTCTTTACTGCGTGTTAAGGGATAAAAACACAAAAGGCGATAGTGTGCCGATTGATATTATTGCTCGTGCGGAGGACGCTTCCAAAATTCAGCGTATCGTTGAGAGATTTGAACTCGGTAAGGTTGATAAGCGAGCAAATAGAACGCTTGATGTTTACGGCTATGAAGATGATATTTCAGAACAGTTCCACCGGGAACTGATTACGCCTTTCGCTGACCCTTTTGAACAGGCGGAAGAAGAACGGCTTGAAATAGAAAGAGAGCAGCTCCGCCGAATGGAAATAGCAAAAGTCAGAAAAGTCTTGGCTATGATGAAACCTATTCAAAAAGAAAGGCTGTGCAAGGTCGTTTTGTTGGGGCTGAGTTCAAGAAAAATCGCACAAGAAGAAGGCGTAAATTACAATGCCGTAGATAAGTCTATCAAAGCTGCAAAGAAAAATTTCAAAAAATATTATGAAAACCTCTGATTTTGGGTGTGCATTTCGACCCCCTTTGTCCAAATGAGTGAAGGGGTTATTTAATTCCGGACACGAATGACACTTCAAGATTAAGAAATGAGAGGTTTTACATATGAAAGAAAGAACAATTTGCCGTGGAGATTTATTCTACTACGATTTCGGAAACAGAACCGGCTCGGTTCAAAGCGGAGAAAGACCGGTGCTTGTAATACAGGCAGATGATTACAACAAGAACGCACCGACAATTATCGTGGCAGCCGTTACAAGTGTTATCAAGAAAAGGTATCTTCCGTCGCACATTCAGCTTGGTGAAGATTTCGGATTGAAGAAGCCGTCAATGGTGCTATTGGAACAGGTTCAGACGGTCAACAAAGAAGATTTGAAAGACTATATAGGAACAGTAGATGATGAGCAGCTTATCAGACGGATAAATACAATGCTCAAAAAGACTTTTGGACTTTGGATTTATAAAAAGGAAAAGGAAGAAAATATCCGTTGCCTCTGCCCTAAGTGCCTGAGCGATTATATTGACAACCCTAATTATATCGTGCGTCGCCTTGACCCGTTCGCAAAGGAAAAAGACCGTTGCGACAAATGCGATAAATCTGGTTGGGACTATGTCGTGACCGAAAGATATTCCGTTCGTAAGGGTAAGAGTGGCAGCTATGAATAACAAGATTAGCATTCCGATATGGAAAAAGACAAATCTTACGGTTGACGAAGCAGCAGCCTATTGCGGTATCGGAGTAAAGAAGTTAAGGAAGATGACCGAATCCGAGGATTGTCCGTTTGTTCTTTGGAACGGAACAAAGCGTTTAATAAAAAGGCAGCAGCTCGATGAGTACCTTGAAAGTATGAGTTCCATATAGTCTGATTGTCAAGTGTGCGATAGGTCTATTCGCATAATAGGCTTATCGCCAACTTTGAATTATGATATGAACATCAAAAACAAGGAGGTGCGTCAGAAATGGCAGATACAAAATTTGATGTGCCGATATGGCATAAAACAAACCTGACGGTAGAAGAAGCCGCAGCTTATAGCGGTATCGGCTCACAGAAATTAAGGGAAATGTCCGACTCCGAATACTGTCCGTTTGTTCTTTGGAATGGAGCAAAACGACTAATCAAGCGTGAAAAATTGGATAAGTATCTCGCTGAAATGTATTCGATATAACTGTAAGGAGGTGCTTGAAAAATGGACGATACAAGAAAGACAGTCGGTCAGGGTTTCGATGTTCCGATACGGTATAAAGCAAACCTGACGATAGATGAAGCTGTTGAGTATTCAGGTATAAGCAGAGCAGGACTTTTGAAAATGACAAATCAATATGATTGTCCGTTCGTTCTTCGTTTAGGACATCGCAGACTGATAAAAAGGAGGGCTTTTGATGAATACATTACAAAACTTGTTTTTGTCGAATGAGGATGAAACATTGAATCGTGAAGTAAAGGCATATCAAGAGAAGCTTACTTCAAAAACAAACGAAATCCCAATATGGGAAAGACAATGGTTGACGATTGAGGAAGCATCAGAGTATTCCGGCATTGCACGAAGAAAACTTCGTGAGCTATCAAACACATCGGGTTGTCCTTTTGCAATATGGATGGGAAACAAAATCCACATCATAAGAGAGAAACTTGATAGATACACGGAAACACACAATAGAATTTAGGAGGGATGAAATTATGGCTGAAAAGCGAAAAGACAAAGCAAGAACCGTCTTAAAAACCGGAGAGGTTCAGAGAAAAAACGGTACTTATCAATTTAGTTGGATGGACGGACAGTTAAAAAGGCGTTTTATATATGCCAAAACCTTAGCTGACCTGCGTGAAAAAGAGAAGAATATCTTGAAAGATAAATGCGACGGCATAAAGACCGAAGCTCGATACACCACAGTTAATGATTTGTTTGACCTTTGGCTCAATTTGAAAAGAGGATTGAAAAATAATACCTTTGAGAATTATAAGTATCTTTACAACACCTTTGTACGACCTGTTATCGGCAATAAACGAGTATCAACATTGAGAAAGTCGGATATTAAGAAGTATTACAACTACCTTGCCGATGAGAGAAACCTGAAAGTTTCCACGATTGACAGTATCCATACTGTCCTACATCAAATATTGCAGATAGCGGTTGATGATGACTATATCAGAAACAATCCTTCGGACAATGTGTTGAGAGAACTGAAAAAGTCTCACGCTTTTCAGTCAGAGAAGCGCCGAGCGTTGACAAGACCTGAACAGGATTTATTCCTTGATTACCTTAAAACACATCCGGTTTACGAGCATTGGTATCCCGTTTTTGCGGTTATGATAGGAACGGGATTGCGTGTCGGCGAGGTAACAGGCTTGAGATGGTGCGATATTGATATGGAAAGCGGAATGATTGATGTAAATCACACGCTTGTATATTACGACCATCGTACCGAAGGAAGCAAAAAAGGCTGCTATTTCAATGTGAATACGACTAAGACTCCTGCAAGTATGAGACAAGTACCAATGCTCGATTTCGTCAAAGAAGCATTTGAACTTGAAAAGCAGAAACAGAAAGACTTGGATATTCATTGCGAGGTTACAATAGATGGTTACACCGACTTTATCTTTATCAATCGCTTTGGACAGGCGCAGCACCAAGCAACCTTGAATAAAGCAATCCGCCGTATTATTCGTGACTGCAACGATGAGCAATTTGAAAAGTCCGAAGAACCCGAAGTGCTTTTACCCCATTTTAGCTGTCATTCACTCAGACATACATTCACAACGAGAATGTGCGAAGCCGGAGTTAATATAAAGGTCATTCAGGACGCACTCGGACATACAGATATTTCAACCACGCTGAATATTTACACCGATGTTACCAAAGAATTGAAAACATCAGAGTTCAAAGGACTTGATAATTATTTCAAGGCACAGTAACAATCGAATAGACAGAGAGCATACAATCCGTTTCGGAAAGTATGCTCTCTTTATTTATATACATTTATAATGGGATTTGGGTTGCAGGTTGACTTTCAGACAGCAGATGAATATAATAAATGTTAGTGGAGATTTGACGGGTTTCATAGTTCGACTTACATCATTTACATCAAAATATACATCATTTGAGTGCCAAATTGCCGAAAATGAGTCCGAAAAAGTTGTTTTTAAGCCATTCAAAACGGCTTTAATGCCCGTTAAAGCAACTTAATGCCGTAAATGAGAGAACCGCAACAAAAATCCCGACCATGAAGTCGTTAGATAAATAAATCCAGTGTTTATGCGGGTTTGAGGCATTTGAGTACGTCAAAGGACGCATTAAAAGACGCATTTTGACATAGTC